>NPIF01002582.1_pt1 | contig 23152 bp, 18 predicted proteins | sample 8637461 | NCBI WGS metagenome assembly NPIF01 (sample SAMN07420641, study PRJNA396082) | bioreactor metagenome | isolation source: sample BR12 brine-fed electro-methanogenic bioreactor BR | place: Japan: Kochi | collected 2016-12-09
CACTTATTATCTGAATTCCCGTCTGCCTGATCACGAGTAAGGACCAGAACCTGACCAAGGCCCATGTGAAGTATCTGGAAAGCCAGCTGATCTCTCTGGCAACCGCCTCCGGTCGTTGCGGGCTGAAAAACGGCACTGCCCACGAGTACATCAATTTACCCGAAGCCGATCAGGCCGATATGGCGTTCTTCATCGAACAGATCCGCACCATCCTACCGGTGCTGGGGTTCGACTTTCTGCGCGAGGCTGCTGCCAAGCCCTTAAACACTGACAGCGCCAGCACCACGCCACCGCCCTCTCCCACCTTCGAACTGACACTGCCCAAATACAATATAAAGGCTCAGGCTCAGGAGGTTGATGGCGATTTCATAGTGTTGGCAGGCTCCAAGGCCCGTGAAAAGTGGGTGGGCGTTCATGGCGGTTACGAAGGCTTATTTGATCAGCTGCTTACTGATGGTGTACTGGAGTCTGCTGAAGGCCAGGACTGTGTCTTCACTAAAGACCACGCATTTTCCAGCCCGAGCGCCGCCGCAGCGGTGGTATCCGGCCGCAGTGCGAATGGACGTATCAGTTGGTTTGTTGAAGGCACCAAAACAACCTACGGGGAGTGGCAGGCAAATCAGGTTGAAAACGAGTCGGGAGATACCCTGTGACTCGCCTTGGGCTAGCCCGTAATCTACCTGAAAGCAGCCTTGGCTACCGCCAGAGTTTACGGCTCGTATTTTCAGTGATATCAACAGGTATCATCCCTGTCATCTGACTCGCTTGATCATGTGGGCGGCAGCAACATATTTGAGAACAGGAACGGCAATGAAGTTAGGGTACTGTGTACAGGTGGCGTTACTTGCCACCGTATTGGGAACGGCACATGCTGATGATTGGTCGCGTGAAGAGGTGATCAGTTTTGATACCCGCTCGATTCTTTCGGAACTGGAAGAGGCTCTGGCAATACACGATGAGATTCCGGGTCTGGAGAAAAGTAAACTGATTGGGCGCGATCGGCAGGATGCCGAAGACGACTTGAATGAGCTGATAGCGGACGCAATGGCACTGTTTGAGTCCGAGGCAATCAACACATTACGTGATCAGTACCGCCAGCTGGAAGAGAAGATCAAGGAACAGGAAAACAAGCTGGTCGAGTATCGTTCTGAACGGGTATTGGCAACCAGAGAGGAAAGAAGTCTGCGAACACAGTTGGTGCCGGGGGAAACACTCAAAAGCTTTGTTGCGTTCACCAAGGCAGATTACGACCTGTTGATCGAAGCAACCGAAAAAAACATCTCGGCTTATGAAACCGATAGGGCTAACACCCTGAATCAAATGCGCCAGGCACTTGGCTCCATCGGCGTTGACCTTAGTGAAGAGCAGCTGGAAGCGATGATGTCCTCGGTGATCGGGGATGACATCATCGAGATGTCTGTCGTGTTCAATACGATCAAAGATATCACCTTGCAGCTGGCTGAGTTGACCCAGCAGTCCGGGGAAAATCTGGCCCATGCCAAGAAGTATTACGGCATGGTGGTCATTCTTCACCGCATGATGGGGCAGATGCAGGCGGGTTTCATCAATGCAGTCGACGAGATCTATTTGCCCAAATTGAAGGGCTACAGGGACAGCGCCCTTGCCAACATCCAAGAGTCGCGCAAGCTAATTGATGGCAATAACAACCGCCAAACGCTCGAAAACAATATTGAGTCCAACAAACTGACCTTAAAGGTCATTGATCTCTATGCCGAGCTTTTGAAAAATCAACGAGATAAGGTCGCTAAAGCCCATAGAGTTACTCAACGTGAAATCAGCATTGCCGATAACACCTATAAAACCGTTTCTCTGAGCTCGTCCGTCGTGACCATGTTGCGCGAAGGGACCAATACATTTGATCAACTGATTTCACTCCAGATGCCGGATATCCGTGAATTTCAGAACGAGGAAATACGGGAGGAGTTTCGCAAGCTTACAGATAGGCTCACTATTTAATAGCAGCTCTATGAAGTGGCCAACGCTTGAGTCAGTGCTTTTTTGAAGAGGCGCCTGCTGCTTGCTGGCCGGCAGGAGTACTGAGTGGTACCAACAGTAAAATCATGGAAGAGGAACCGTCATGGCCGATAGCCGCGAACTCGCATTTCAAAATGACATCATCGCCGCACTGGAAGCACAGGGCTGGCAGGTGGGACAGTCAGGCCAGTACGACCGCGAGCGTGCCCTCTACCCCGAAGACCTGATCGCCTACGTGCAGAAGACCCAGCCGGCTGCCTGGGCTAAGTTCTGCAAGATCTATGGCACCGCCCCCGAAGAACATCTGCTCCGCGCTGCCGAACGCAGCCTGAGCCGCCGGGGAACCCTATGGCTGCTGCGCAACCAGATTGAAGACCGAGGCGTGCGCCTCAAAGTCGCCACCTTCAAACCAGACAACCGCCTCAACCCGGAGCTGAGCCAACGCTATGCCGCCAACCGTCTGCGCGTCGTGCCGGAGCTGATCTACAGCCCACATGGATATGACGGTCGCATCGACCTGACGCTGTTCGTCAACGGTCTGCCGGTGGCCACGCTGGAGCTGAAATCCTGCTTCAAGCAGAGCCTTGAAAACGCCAAAAAGCAGTACCGCTACGACCGCAAGCCGAAAACCAACGGCAAGGACGAGCCGCTGCTGAAGTTCAAGCGCGGGGCACTGGTGCACTTTGCCGTGAATCAGTTTGAAGTTGCGATGACCACCAAGCTGGCGGGCAAGGATACCTTCTTCCTGCCCTTCAACCGGGGCACGGCGGCGGGTGGGGCCGGTAACGATCAGCCTGGCAGTGTTAATGGCGAACAGGGCTACGCCACCGAGTATCTGTGGAACGAAGTGTTCCAGCCCGATAACTGGCTCAAGCTGCTGCACCGCTTTGTGCATCTGGAGTCGAAAGAGGTGTTCGACGAGCTGGGCCATCTCCATACCAAAGAGACCATGATCTTCCCGCGTTACCACCAGTGGGCGGTGGTGCAGACCCTGCTCAACACCGTGCGCATGGAAGGCACCGGCCACAAGTACCTGATCCAGCATTCGGCAGGTTCCGGCAAGTCCAACTCCATCGCCTGGCTGGCGCATCAGGCCTCCAGCCTGTGCGATTCCGAGGGCAATAAGGTGTTCAACTCGGTGATCGTGATTACCGACCGCACCGTGCTGGACAGCCAGTTGCAGGAAACCATCTCCCAGTTTGAGCACAAGTCCGGTGTGGTCAGCCGCATCAACCGCGAAGAAGGCGACGGCAGCAAGTCGGCTCAGCTGGCTGATGCCCTGAGCCGGGGCACGCCGATCATCATCGTCACCATCCAGACCTTCCCCCATGTGCTCAAGGCGATACAGGAAAGCACCGGCCTGCAGGAGCGCACCTTTGCCGTGATCGCCGATGAAGCCCACTCCAGCCAGACCGGCAGCACCGCGCGCCAGCTGCGTGAGGTGTTGATGGCCGAACAGCTGAAGGACGAGGATGAACTGTCTGCCGAAGACGTGATGAACGCCACGCTGGCGGCCCGTGGCGGTTCCGACAAGATCAGCTATTTCGCCTTTACCGCCACCCCCAAGGCCAAGACGCTGGAGCTGTTCGGCCGCCCCGAAGATCCGAGCATGCCGATCAGCGACGACAACCCGCCGCACCCCTTCCATGTGTACTCCATGCGTCAGGCGATTGAGGAGGGCTTCATCCTCGATGTGCTGCGCAACTACACCAGCTATGCGCTGGCCTACAAGCTGGCGATGCAGCAGGAAGCCGATCAGGAGGTGGACAGCAAGAAAGCCAAAACCCGCCTGTCACGCTGGGTGCGCCTGCACCCGCACAACATCGGTCAGAAGGTGCAGGTGATCATTGAGCACTTCCGCGAGAATGTGATGCACCTGTTGGCGGGCGAAGCCAAGGCGATGGTGGTCACCGGCAGCCGCATGGAAGCGGTGCGCTACAAGCTGGCGTTCGATAAATACGTCAGAGAACAGGGCTATGAGCGGATACAGGCGATGGTGGCCTTCTCCGGTGAGGTCAACGATCTGGAAAGCGGCCCTGAGCCCTTCACCGAGCGCAACATGAACCCCGACCTCAAGGGGCGTGATATGCGCAAGGCGTTCGATACCGACGACTATCAGGTGATGCTGGTGGCGAACAAGTTCCAGACCGGTTTCGACCAGCCCAAGCTCTGCGCCATGTACGTGGACAAGAAACTGACCGGCGTAGACTGTATCCAGACCCTGTCGCGGCTCAACCGCACCTATCCGGGCAAGGACACCACCTATGTGCTGGACTTCACCAACGACCCGCAGGAGGTGCTGGCCGAGTTCCAGAAGTATTTTGAAACGGCCCAGCTCGACCAGACCTCGGACCCGAACCTGGTCTACGACCTGCAGCACAAGCTGCTGGAGAACAGCATCCTCCAGTGGCATGAAGTGGAAGCCTTTGCCGATGCCTACTTCGACCCCAGGCGCGGCGCCGAGGCGCTGACCGGCTACATCAAACCTGCCGTGGATCGCTTTATCCAGCGCTACCGCCACGCCAACGAAGTGCTGCGCGATGCCCGCATCCAGCTCAAGCGCTTGATCGAATCCGGCAGCGACAGCGAGCGGGCGAACGCCGAACGCTCGGTAAAAGCCGCAGAGGAAACCCGCGACAGTCTGGACCTGTTCAAGAAAGACGTGAACAGCTATATCCGCTTTTACGAGTTCATCAGCCAGATCACCCCGTTTGAAGACCCGGCTCTGGAACAGCTCAACGTTTACAGCCGCCACCTGCTACCGCTGCTGCGTCAGGAAGTGATCGAAGAGGACGAAATCGACCTCACCGCCGTGGCACTGAGCCATTACAACCTGAAGCAGAAGCGCACTCAGGATCTGAAGCTGAAGGACGGTGAAGGCCAATACATCACCGGCACCACCGCCGTGGGCACCGGCAAGCCGAAGGAAGGCGAATACGATCTGCTGTCACACATCGTCGAGAAGATGAACGAGCTGTTTGGCAGCGAAACCACCGAAGGCGACAAACTCGACTTCGTACAGGGTCTGGCCAGCAAGCTGACAGAGAACGAAAGCGTGATGGACCAGATTCGGCACAACACCGACGCTGCGGTCATGAATGGCGACTTCCCCAAGGCGATGGACGCCGCCGTGATCGCCCGCATGGACACCCAGCAGGGCATGGCGCTGAAATACTTGTCCGAACCGCAGATCACCAAAGAACTGCAGGGCTTGATGCTGGCGTGGTTACGGCAGCAGGTGTTGGGTGGGCAGAGTAGAAGAATGTAATGGTGGCGCCTTTGTGCAAGGGGTGCTTGCACAAAGGCGCGAAAACTCAACGCCCCCCAATCATCCGCCCGATACCACCCAACACCGAGCCTTCGCCCTGATCCTTGCCGCCTTCAGAAGGGGCGTGGGCCAGAATGCGGTCGGCCATGCGTGAGAACGGCAGGCTTTGCAGCCAGACGGTACCTGTCCCTTTCAGGGTGGCCAGAAACAGGCCTTCACCGCCAAATACCATCGATTTCAGATTACCGGCGCGCTGGATGTCATAATCGATACCTTCGGTAAAGCCGACCAGGCAGCCGGTATCCACGCGCAGAGTTTCGCCGTTCAGCTCTTTTTTGACCACTGTACCGCCGGCCTGAATAAAGGCCATGCCATCGCCCTCCAGCTTCTGCAGGATAAAACCTTCGCCGCCGAAGAAGCCGGCGCCAAGGCGGCGGTTGAAGCTGATGCTGACCTTGGTACCCAGTGCCGCGCAGAGGAAGGCATCCTTCTGGCAGATCACCTTTTCGCCCAGCTCGGCCATGTTCAGCGCAACGATGTTGCCCGGATAGGGGGCGGAGAAGGCGACCCGGCGCTTGCGGCTGCCGCGATTGCTGAAGTGGGTGGTGAAGATCGACTCACCGGTGAACACGCGCTTGCCGGCGGAAAACAGCTTGCCCATCAGACCCTCGTCGGGATTGGAACCATCACCCATTTTGGTTTCAAAAGCGATGTCCTCTTCCATATAGGTCATGGCACCAGCTTCGGCGATGACGGCTTCGCCCGGGTCCAACTCCACTTCCACCAGTTGCATCTCCGAGCCGATCAGCTCGTAATCCACTTCATGGCAACGCATGGCACTCTCTCCTGTCGATTTGCTCCGTGTTGTTGTGAATGAGTATAACGGAAAGCACCCTGCTGCCGCTCGTCGCGCAATATGAAGGTCAAGTTCCGAAACCTCAAGCCATATGGGCTATCATGCCGAATACCGGGTTCAGGTTAGTGGAGAGGGTGATGTACAGGGCAAATGAAATTGAATACCTGCCGCGAAGCCTGCGTCATTTGTACTGGCTCTGTCAGGCGCCATCACTGATGAGGCATGAGCGGGTATTTGACCTGACAGCAGCGCTGCCACAGGACTACAGGCTGCGGATTGATCGTTTGGCACATTGTCCCGATGTGCTGCAGCAGCTGAATATGGCGGCAGAGCTGCGCCTTGGCCTGTACTTTGAGCAGCTGTATGCCTGCCTGATGACCCATGTACTGGGCTGGGAACTGCTGGGGCACAATCTTCAGGTGCGTGAGCAGGGTCGTACCTTGGGCGAGTTGGACTTTCTGCTGCGAAATCCGCTCAGCGGTGAAGTTGAGCATCACGAAATCGCGGTGAAATTCTATCTGGCGGCCGGTGCTGATGACTCGCACTGGTACGGCCCCAACAGCCGTGACCGGCTGGATCTGAAAACCGAGCGCTTGCTTGGTCATCAGGTAAAGATGGCTGAACAGCCCGCCAGCCGGGCTATGCTGGCTGAGAAAGGGCTGCCGCAGTCGGCTCGATCACATGTGTTGATGCCGGGATATCTGTTTTATCCAGCCGGACAGAGTGCGCTGCCGTTGCCGCCCAATGTGTCGGAGAACCACTTGCGTGGCGACTGGCTGCGAGCATCGCAGGTAAGTGAATTACGGCTGGAAACCAGTGTGCAGCTGAACAAGCCTGACTGGCTGGGGCCCTGGCACCAGACATGTCACCCGGATGGAATGCTGGCGCATGCGCAGGCCTCTCGAATTGCCGCCGGAGGCCCACCAAAGCTGTTTGCACAGTTGGGGCAGGATGGAAATAGCGGTGTATGGCACGAGACAAAGCGTTTTTTTCTGGTGCCGGATGAATGGCCTTATACCAGCATGGAGAAAGCTTAGTACCAGTGGTTCTGTCAGCAGCATTGAACCCGCTTCTGCTTGTGGGTACCTTAGGCGTTTAGCTTTCAATTGACGAACCCGACGTGTTTCAGACCCGCACTGACCATTTTGATTCTCATCGCCCTCAGGCCCTTGTGGTTCTGATGCTGATGGCTGTTCTGGTGCTGCAGCTGTTTAGTCTGGTTCAGGCGTCCCTCCCCGCTGAACATCATGCCGTCAGTAGTCACTGCATGGCTCAGATGAACACTGCGCATCAACCTTCGGGTAGCAGCTGTCATCTGGAGCAGCCTCACGAAGCGGCCTGTTGCGACAGTTTTCAAGCTGACTGCGCCGATCGCTGTGCTCAGGGCAGTGCACTGGTACTAAACAGCCAAATGGTATTGTTGCGACCGGCCGAAGTGCACCGCCCCATCGATCTGTTGCAGCTACCGGATGCACCGGTTTTCTCCCGCTATGAGCCACCCAGACCCCGCACATTGGTCTGAAGTGTGTTCAGGGAGCCTGGCTCCCTCCCCTTGAAACAGCATTGTGCGGGCTGATCGTTCGCACAGAGGAGAAACTCTATGTCCCTTTATCGTACTGGCCTTGTGGCCCTTTCGTTAGTTGTATCTACCGCTTTGCTCAGTGCCTGCAGCGATTCTCAGGCAACCTCAGAAGCACCGAAGCCGGCAACACAGGCAACGGCCCAGCAAGCCAGCGTTGATGCCATGAATCTGCGTGTCTACAAGAGCCCTACCTGTGGCTGCTGTGTAGACTGGATTGACCATGTCGAAGATGCAGGCTTCCATTCGGTGACCCATCACCCTGACAACCTGACCCAACTGAAGCTGGATATGGGTTTGCAGGGGCAGTATCACTCCTGTCACACCGCTGTATCCGAGCAAGGCTATCTGTTTGAAGGCCATGTGCCGGCGAAGCTGATGCAAGACTTTCTGGAGCAGCCGCCCGCCGATGCCTTGGGGCTAGCGGTACCGGGCATGCCGATGGGCAGTCCAGGTATGGAAGTTGGTGATCGCTTCAGCCCGTATCAGGTACTGCTGATAAAAAAGGATGGCAGCTACGAGGTTTACGCAACCATCGAAGAGCAAGCTGATCAGTACTGATCCAATACAATGTAACCTTGTAAGGCTCTGTTCTCGGCGAGGGTGAGTGGCTATACTCTAACCCTCGTTTGAAAACAAGCAGAAACAGACCAACAAGGAGTCAACAGTGGCGTCGACCGGCTCTCAAATCATGGCAGATGAACAGCAGCTCCAGGTATTAATGGCGCGACAGCCGATTTATACCAAGAGCCAGGATGTGGTCGCCTTTGAGTTGCTGTTCCGTGATACGGATGGCAATTTCGTTGAAGGTCTGAAGGATGAAGATGCCACGCTCGGTGTGTTGCTGGGTACTTACTCCAGTATCACCAAGGGCGGTGCGGTTCAGTCACTGCCCTGTTTCCTCAAGGTGACGGACAGCTTCCTGCTCAATAATGATGTGCCCGAATTGCCGAAGCAGAATTTTGTACTGGAAATTCTGGGCCACTCGGACGTAACGCCCGAGTTCATTGCTCGAGTGAAGGGACTGGCGCAGCAGGGCTACCGACTGGCTTTGGCGGATTACGACCCGCGAGACCCCAAGTTCGAGCCACTGTTGAACATCGTTCATGTACTGAAGCTGGATATTCAGCTGCTGGGGCTGGATAACATTCCTGCTTTGTTGCAGCGCCTGCGAACCTATCAGCTTGAGCTGCTGGCCGACAAGGTGGAAACTCAGGAAGAGTTTCGTCGCTGTCTGGAGATGGGTTTTGCCCTCTATATGGGCTATTTCCTCAGCAAGCCTGAGCCGGTCAAAGGCAAGAAGATCACCGGTAACAAGGTGGTTCTGCTGGAATTACTGACAGAAATGCAGCGTCCCAGCGCCACGGCGCAGTCCATTGAACAGATTGCCCTGCATGACCCGGCGCTGACCTATCGGATTCTCAGGGTGGTCAACTCCGCTGCCTTCAATCTCAAACGTGAAATCAGCTCGCTCTCCCACGCCATTTCCCTGCTCGGTATCGATCAGATCAAACGCTGGGTGATGCTGTTCCTGACCAGCACCGATAAAACCAAGCCGGATGAACTGACACGCAACATGCTGGTGCGTGGCCGTTTTTGCGAGCTGCTGGCCGAGATGCTGGGGCGAAATGAGCCGATCAACCATTTCATCGTCGGCCTGCTGTCGCAGCTGGATGTATTGTTGGACATGGAGATGGAGGATCTTCTGTCTCAGGTCCCTCTGCAGCAGGATATGAAAGATGCTCTGATTGGCCGCAGAGGCTCATGCGGTGAGCTGCTGCAGCAGGTTGAACATTATGAACGGGGAGAGTTTGAGCAGCTCAGCCGAGAGTTGGACAAGCCCTTCTATGAGGTGGCCTATCGCCACAGCCTGAACTGGGCACAGCAGGTGATGCAGGCCATGCAGCAGGCGTGACCGGCTGGTTACCACCTGAGCTGTTGGCGCTGGATGCAGTTTGGCTGATCCTGACCGCTGGCTTTACCTCCCTTATGACCGCGACTCTTGGTATTGGTGGCGGTGTTTTGCTGCTGGTTGCGATGGCACAGATTGTACCGATCGCCGCACTGATCCCCGTGCATGGCCTGGTTCAGCTTGGCTCCAATGGCAACCGTGCCCTGATGACCCGTCAGCATATTGATTGGCCTCTGTGTGGCCGATTTCTGCTCGGTGCTCTGATTGGCGCAGGGCTCGCATCACTGGTTGTGGTACAGCTGCCGTTGCAGGTGATTCAGCTGGCAGTGGCCGGTTTCATTCTGTGGATGGTGTGGGGGCCAAAGCCGGCTATGCGCACATTGACACCCTTGCGCACCCTGCTGGCCGGTTCATTAACCACTTTTGTCTCCATGTTCGTCGGGGCCAGCGGTCCACTGGTCGCTGCGTTCGTGCACCGTCACAGCCATGACAAGATGCAGACCGTTGCCACCTTTGCCGCGGCGATGACTGGTCAGCACCTGCTCAAGGGTGTGGTGTTCTCCTTTATTGGCTTTTCCTTTATCGACTGGTTGCCACTGATCGGCCTGATGATTCTCAGTGGTATGCTGGGCACCTGGATCGGGCTTAACCTGCTGCAGAAAGTCAGCTCGGTCTGGTTCAACCGCCTGTTCCGCATCATCGTCACTGTGCTGGCATTGCGTCTGCTGTGGCAGGCACTGCAACCCCTTATCTGAACGAACTGGCATCCCCTTTCGGCCTGACCGATACTGAAACCGTGCAACGGAATCGGAGGTCGTGTGCGGCAATCCTATTATCACTGGTTATCCGATAAGCAGACGCTGATGCTGGAGCAGACAATTGCGCTGGCCGAAATCAATTCGGGTACGTTCAATGTCACGGGCGTTAATGCAGTCGCTGACAGGCTCGCTGAACTGGCCGCCGGGCTGAATGCCGTAGAGCAGCGGATCGATCTGCCGCACTACCGTCAGCTCACGGACCGGGCCGAATGGCAGGAGCAGCCCCTTGGACAGGCGCTGCAGCTGCAAAAACATCCAGATGCACCGCTGCAGCTGCTGTTGATGGGACACCTGGATACGGTCTACGGCGTTGACCATCCCTTCCAGCAGATACGCTGGCTTGATGCCGAGCGCCTCAACGGCCCCGGGGTAACCGATATGAAAGGTGGCCTGGTGGTAGCACTGCATGCTCTGACGGTGCTGGAAGCCTCGCCGCTGGCGGGCAAAATCGGCTGGCGATGGCTGCTTAACCCGGATGAAGAGATCGGCTCGCCCTGCTCTGCTGAACTGATTGCGAGCTGTGCGGCAGAGGCTGACCTGGGGCTGGTGTTTGAACCGGCATTGGCCGATGGTTCTCTCGCCGGCGCGCGCAAGGGCAGTGGCAATTTCAGTGTGCGTGTAACAGGACGTGCTGCCCACGCGGGGCGCGAACATCACCTGGGTCGTAACGCGATCCGGGCGTTGTGCGATTTCATCAGTGCGCTGGATGATCTTAACGGTCAGCGAACAGGGGTGACCATCAACCCCGGCTATATTCATGGAGGTGGTGCAGTCAACGTGGTGCCCGATCGGGCGATGGCGCGTTTCAATATACGTATTGAACAGCCTGAAGATGAGCTCTGGTGCCTGCAGCATCTTGAGCAGTTACAACAGCGAATTCTCCGGCAGGAAGGTATTCAAATTGAGCTGGACGGTGGTTTTGGGCGCAAGCCCAAACCGTTTGGGCCGCACCTGCGTTTGTTTGAACGCCTGCGCCAGATAGGCCAGGGGTTGGGCACCAAGCTGAACTGGCTGCCCAGTGGAGGCTGCTGCGATGGCAATAATCTGGCCGCTGCAGGAGTGGCTAACATTGATACGCTGGGAGTGTGTGGTGGCTCAATTCATTCCAGCGATGAATTTCTGTTGGTTGGCAGTCTTTCAGAGCGCGCTCGACTGACAGCCGCGTTGTTGTTCGAACTGGCCCAGGATGACCCGGCGCAGTGGCGCCGTAAACGGAGGTAAGCATGCTGGATCTGCTGATCAACGGCATCTGGGTGACCGGTGAAGGTACGCCACTGGTTTCCATCAATCCGGTGAATGGCGAGCGGCTCTGGAGTGGCCAAAGTGCCAGTCTGGAACAGGTTGACCGGGCGTTGTCTGCTGCGAGGCGGGCGGCGCCGAACTGGGCTGGGCTGGGGTTTGACCTGCGTCGACAGCTGGTCGAGCGTTATACAGACCTGCTGCAGCAGGAAGCCGAACCAATGGCGATTTGTATCGCGGAAGAAACCGGCAAGCCGTTGTGGGAGGCACGTACCGAAGTCACCAGCATGATCGGCAAAACCGCTCTGTCAATCCGGGCATATTCAGAACGCACCGGTTGCCATATCAGCGAACAGAATGGTATTCGTACAGCCGTGCGTCACAAGCCACATGGCGTGCTGGCGGTGTTTGGACCCTACAACTTTCCCGGTCACCTGCCCAATGGTCATATCGTACCGGCCCTGCTGGCGGGGAATACACTGCTGTTTAAACCCAGTGAACAGACCCCACTGGTGAGCCGTCACATGGTTCAACTGTGGCAACGAGCGGGACTGCCGCACGGCGTGCTCAACCTGTTACAGGGCGGCGCGGAAGTCGGGCGGGCGTTGGCGGCTAGTGAGCAGCTTGACGGTATCTGTTTTACCGGCAGTTCGGCCACGGGAGAGCGCTTGCAGCAGCAGTTTGGCAACCGCCCCGGCAAACTGCTGGCGCTGGAGATGGGAGGGAATAATCCGCTCGTAGTGCGGTCTGTGGATAATATTGAGGCAGCGCTGTTCTGTGTTATCCAGTCAGCCTTTTTAAGCAGTGGGCAGCGTTGCAGTTGTGCGCGCCGTCTGCTGATACCTGTGGGTAATTGGGGCGATGAGTTTATCAACAGGTTGGTTGAAGCGGTGGGCAGGCTGACAGTGGATGCCCCCTTTGCTGATCCACAGCCGTTCATGGGCAGCCTGATTTCGCCTGAAGCTGTGGATAACCTGCTGGCTGCACAGCTGAGGCTGCAGTCGATGGGGGCTGAAGTGGTGCTGGCGATGCAATCCGTGCGTGAAGGCAGTGCTTTGCTGACGCCGGGATTGATTGATGTGACCGAGCTGGGTGCACGGGCGCCTGATGAGGAGTACTTTGGTCCTCTGCTGCAACTGATTCGCTACCAGGATTTTGATCAGGCCATTACCCTGGCCAATCGTACCCGATATGGCCTCAGTGCTGGGCTGATCAGTGACAGTGAGGCAGAGTTTGAGCACTTTCACCGCCATATTCGCGCCGGTGTGGTGAACTGGAACAGGCCTTTGACCGGGGCGTCCGGTGCACTGCCTTTTGGCGGCATCGGTGCCAGCGGTAACCACCGCCCCGGTGCCTGGTATGCGGCGGATTACTGTGCCTACCCCGTGGCTGGGTTGGAAAGTGCACGGCTTGAGCTGCCACAGAGCCTGCCACCGGGCATGGTATTGGGAGCGAAGGGATGAAGGCGGTAGAGGTCAATTTTGATGGTCTTGTAGGGCCTACCCACAACTACAGCGGATTGGCGCCGGGCAACCTGGCTTCGGTCCGTAATCGTGACCAGATCTCGAATCCAAGGGCAGCGGCCTTGCAGGGGCTGGCCAAGATGAAACGGCTGCATGATTTGGGGCTGACGCAGGGGGTGCTGCCGCCGCAACCCAGGCCGGAGCCTGAATTGCTGCGTCGGCTGGGCTTTGCCGGCTCGGATTCTCAGGTGTTGTCTCGCGCTGCAGTCGAGGCTCCTTGGCTGCTTTCAGCTGCCTGTTCCGCCTCTTCCATGTGGACAGCAAACGCGACGACCGTGTCACCGGCGGCTGATACAGCGGACAGGCGTGTGCACTTTACACCAGCCAATCTGGTCTCTCAGCTTCATCGCAGCATGGAAAGCGCGATGACAGGAGAAATTCTGCGGCGGGTTTTCCACAACGAGCAGTTTTTTTGTGTCCACAACGCGCTGCCGGCCAGCTCGGCACTCGGTGACGAAGGTGGTGCCAATCACAATCGGTTATGCACAGGTTATTCTGATCCGGGTGTTGCTCTGTTTGTTTATGGCCGCAGCCGGCAGCAGTCAGGACCGCACCGCTTCCCTGCGCGTCAAACCCTTGAAGCCAGTGAGGCGGTGGCACGTCAGCATGGGCTGAATCCGGCACGGGTTATTTATGCACAACAGCAACCTGACGCCATCGATGCCGGTGTTTTCCACAATGATGTTATTGCAGTCGCCAATCGTAACCTGCTGTTCTGTCACGAAGGCGCTTTTGTAGATCAGACACAGGTGATTGGTCGCTTGAACCATGCACTCGATGGCAAGCTGAATCTGATTCAGGTGAGTGAGCAGGAAGTGGCGCTGCAGGCAGCAGTGCAGAGCTATCTGTTCAACAGCCAGCTGTTGACCCTTTCAGGGGGCCATACCTTGCTGCTGGTACCACTGGAATGTCGCGAAAACGAACAGGTCTGGCATTACCTGCAAACATTGCTGAAAGCACGCAAAGGGATCGATGCGGTGGAAGTGATAGATCTGCGCCAGAGCATGCGCAATGGTGGCGGTCCGGCCTGCCTGCGGCTAAGGGTGGTGCTGGAGTCTGAAGCTCTGGAAGCCTGCCATCAGGGAGTTCTGTTCAGCGATCAACTGTATGCGCAGCTGATCGACTGGGTTGAGCGCCATTACCGTGATCGGCTGGTACCCTCCGAGCTGGCCGACCCGGCACTGCTGGATGAGTCGCGCGCCGCTCTGGATGAGCTGACGCGCATTCTGCAGTTGGATAGTCTCTACCCGTTCCAGCATTGACGTTTTACAAGGGTTGCAGGTTGGCAAAACCCACCACCAGCCACTTGCTGCCGGCTTCTTCGAAGTTGACCTGTACCCGTGCCTTGGGGCCACTGCCCTCGAAGTTGGTCACCATGCCTGCGCCGAATTTGGCGTGCATTACTGCTTGCCCCAAGCGCAGATCGGTACTGGGGATCTCGGCGCTGGACAGCGAGCTGCCACCCCCGAACAGGCTGCTCTCTGAATCGTACCCGCTGCTGTAGGGACGGCGTACTGTGGCGTTAAGGCGTACCTCTTCGATATGCTCTGCCGGTATCTCGTTGATGAAGCGCGATACGCGGTTAAAGGTCTCCTTGCCGTGCAGGCGGCGTGACTCGGCGTAGGTCATGTACAGCTTCTGCATGGCGCGGGTGATGCCCACGTAGCAGAGGCGGCGTTCCTCCTCCAGCCTGCCCGGTTCTTCCGCCGACATGCTGTGCGGGAACAGACCCTCCTCCATGCCCGCCAGGAACACCAGCGGGAACTCCAGCCCCTTGGCGGAGTGCAGCGTCATCAGCTGTACACTGTCGGTGTGCACATCGGCCTGGGCTTCACCGGCATCCAGTGCCGCCTGGTCCAGGAATGCCGCCAGCGGTGAATTGAAGCCCTCTTCGTTGTCTTCCTGCCACTGGCCGGCAAACTGGCGGGCGGCGTTGACCAGCTCCTCAAGGTTCTCGATACGAGACTGGCCCTTCTCGCCCTTCTCTTTTTCGTGGTGCTCAATCAGGCCGGAATGCTGCACCACATGCTCGGTCTGTTCGTGCAACTCGGTACCACGAGTACCAGCATCCAGCTGATTGATCAGATCAATGAACGCCTGCAGCGCATTGCTGGCGCGGGCCGGCAGGGTCTTCAGCTCAGTGATTTCATTGGCGGCCCGCCACATGGAAACGTTCTCGCCTCGGGCGTGTTCGCGGATCGCCTCGATGGTGCGGGTACCGATACCGCGGGTGGGGACATTGATCACTCGCTCCATGGCGGTATCATCATCGCGGTTGGCCAGCAGACGCAGATAAGCCAGTGCGTTCTTGATCTCCAGCCGGTCATAGAAGCGCTGACCGCCGTAGATGCGATAGGGCATGCCGGCCCGGATCAGCATCTCCTCCAGTACGCGGGACTGGGCGTTGGAGCGGTATAGAATGGCCGATTCATCTCGGCGATTACCCTCTTCTACCCACTTCTGGATCTGGTCAACGATGAAGCGTGCCTCGTCTTGCTCGTTGAATGCGCTGTAGAGCGATATCGGCTCGCCATCGCCCAGCTCGGTCCACAGCTCTTTGCCCAGGCGGCCGAAGTTGTTCTGGATAACGGCGTTGGCGGCGCCGAGAATGGTGCCGGTGGAGCGGTAGTTCTGCTCCAGACGGATGGTTTCGGTACCCGGGAAGTGTTGCTCAAGATGCTGGATGTTCTCGATGCGAGCACCGCGCCAGCCGTAGATCGACTGGTCATCGTCGCCCACGGCCATCAGCTTGTTCTCGCCCTCGCACAGCAGGCGCAGCCAGGCGTACTGAATGGCGTTGGTATCCTGAAACTCGTCCACCAGCACATAGCGGAAACGTTCGCGGTAGTGCTTGAGCAGCTGGGGGGCGCGGTCGCGCAGCAGTTCCAGTGCCCGCAGCAACAATTCGCCAAAATCGATCATGCCACCTCGTTCACAGGCCTCTTCGTAGGCTTCATAGACCCGAATCATCATCGCTTGGAACGGATCGCCCGTCCGCTCGATGTGGGCGCTGCGCAGGCCTTCGTCCTTCTGGCCATTAATGAACCATTGAAACTGACGTGCCGGCCAGCGACTGTCATCCAGATTCATCTCCTTGCACAGACGCTTGATCAGGCGCAGCTGGTCGTCGCTGTCCATGATCTGGAAGTTGTCGCGCAGCCCGGCATCGCGCCAGTGGGCACGCAGCAGCCGGTGCGCCAGACCATGGAAGGTGCCCACCCACATGCCGTGGGTGTTGATCCCCAGCAGGTGTTCGATTCGCCCGCGCATCTCCCGGGCCGCCTTGTTGGTAAAGGTCACAGCCATGATTGAATAGGGTGACAGGCCTTCGGTCTCAATCAGCCAGGCGATGCGATGCACCAGTACCCGCGTTTTGCCGGAACCGGCACCTGCCAGAACCAGCAGGTTGTTCAGATCAGCGGTAACCGCCTGCCGCTGGGCGTCGTTGAGCGAGTCGATGATGTGTGTAACGTCCATGGGCCCTGCCGAGTTGAAATCAGATGAATCGAGGTGGAAAGACTGCAGTATACCAGCCCGGACGACTTGGCCTGAAGCCAACAGCCGATCCGGGCCGCAACCGTCAGATTGAGGCGGGTGTTTCGATACGTGCCAGCAGGGTACGACGGAACTCGTCCGGATCTTTCAGTTTGGTGCTGATGCCGCTGCGTGAAGCTTGCTCAACTCCGAGCCAGGGTATTAGCCGCGACAGCCAGAAACGCATGGCAGCAGTGCGAACCAGCGTCGGCCAGGCGGCGACTTCTTCATCAGTAAACGGGCGTACACTGGCATAGGCCTTGAGCAGTGCCTGCTCCCGTACCGGATCAGCCTGCCCCTGTGCGTTGGTACACCAGTCGTTGGCGACAATGGCCAGATCAAACAGCAGGAAAGCGGTTGCCGCGTTGTAGATATCGAGGATCGCTTCCAGATGGCCATCACGGAACAGGGCGTTGTCATGGAACAGGTCGCCGTGGATGGTACCCAGCGGCAAGCCGAAGGGTTTTTCTCGCAACTGGTCAAACAGGGCTACTTCCTGCTGCAGCAGTTCAGCATCTTCCGGTTTGAGCAGATGGCGAATGGCCTGACTCTCGCGTCGCCACCAGAAAACGCCCCTCTGAGCCTGTCTGCGCAGGTAGAACTCTTCGCCGGCCAGGTGGAACTGTGCCAGTGCTGTGCCGATCTCGGTACAGTGTGCCGTTGTCAGCTGTTCGCGACTGACATGATGTCCCTGGAAGCGGGGCTGGAAAAAGGCGGGTTTGGCGCACACCTGTTTCAGCGCAATACCGTTGCGATCCTTGATCGCATAGGGAACCGGTACCTGACGCGTATGCAGCCACTGGCCCAGCTCGACAAAGAATGGCATCTCGTCGAAGGCCAACTCTTCGAACAGTGTCAGAACGTACTGCTGTTCGTGGCCGTCAAGGTCCAGCGTAACGAAGAAGTTGCTGTTTTCGATGCCACCTTCGATCCCTTCGAAGCTGACCAGTCTACCCAGCGCATAGTCTTCCAGCAGGGCTTCAAGTTGAGCGCGGCTGATATCGGTATATACGGCCAATGTCGGTTACCAGCGGAAGATGACCCATTTCGGAATCAGCAGCTGCGACTCCTCTACACGAATGAATTTGGAGCCATCAGCCGGCACCAGATAGTAGGGCTTGCCAACCTTGGGCACGACCTTTATTTCGCGCAGCTGGCCGTTGACGGTGTACTCGTAATAGGTGCTTTCACCATCATGGGTGATGGTTATCTCTGGCTCGGTCAGGGCCGGGTCATCCACTACTTCGGCTTGGGCCAGGGGCGTCAGTGCCAATACCGCCGCCAGCGTCAGTTTTTTCAGCATCATTGCTTCCCAATTGGTTAGTCGGGGTCGAATTGTCTATGATTGTGGGCCTTGTCGCAGGCGCCGACAACCCCGAAACAGTTTTAAATGGATACTCCCATGAGCGAACAGCACGCCCCGGTCATTCTGGTGGATGGCTCCTCCTACCTTTATCGAGCATTTTTCGCCTCCCAGCAGGCTGATCTGCGTACAGCTGACGGTACGCCAACCGGTGCCATCAGGGTTGTGACCTCGATGCTCAAACGTCTGCTCAAGGACTATCCCGGCAGCCCTGTCGCCGTTATTTTCGATGCCAAGGGCAAAACCTTTCGCGACGAGATATATGCTGAGTATAAGTCACATCGCCCGCCCATGCCGGATGACCTGCGCGCTCAGGTGGAGCCGATCCACGCCATCATTCGGGCCATGGGACTGCCGCTGTTCGTCGAAGACGGCGTGGAAGCGGACGATGTGATCGGTACCCTGGCGCGTCAGGCCAGCGAATCCGGCCGCGAGGTGGTTATCTCCACCGGTGACAAGGATATGGCACAGCTGGTGGACGAACATGTCACCCTGATCAACACCATGAACGACAGCAAGATGGATGTGGCAGGGGTCGAGGAAAAGTTCGGTGTGCCGCCGCAGCTGGTGATCGATCTGCTGGCGCTGCAGGGGGACAAGGTAGACAACATTCCCGGTGTGCCCGGTGTGGGTGAAAAGACCGCGTTGGCACTGCTGCAAGGTATCGGCGGCATCCAGGACCTTTATGAGAACCTGGATAAAATACCCGCGCTGGGCTTCCGTGGCGCCAAGACCATGCCGAAAAAGCTGGAGGAGAATCGCGAAGCGGCGGAGCTGTCCTATCTGCTGGCCACCATCAAGACCGATGTACCGCTGCAGATCGACCTGCACGACATCACCCTGCCTGAACCCCAGCCGGAGCAGCTGCTGGAGCTGTTCAAACAGTTCGAGTTCAAGAGCTGGGTGCGTGAACTGGAAGCAGGAGATGCTGAAGAGTTGGGAGCTGAGGAGCCGGTGGCTCTGGAAGACGCCATCGAAACCGAATATGAAACGGTCCTGACGCAGGAAGCCTTCGATGCCTGGATTGAGACACTCAAGGCCGCGGGCGAGTTTGCCTTCGATACCGAAACCACCAGCCTGAACTACATGGAAGCTCAGCTGGTGGGTGTCTCTTTCGCGGTCGAGCCAGGCAAGGCCGCCTATGTACCGCTGGCGCACGATTACATGGGTGCTCCGGCACAGCTGGATCGCGAGGCTGTGCTGGCGCAGCTGAAGCCGCTGCTGGAAGATTCCGAGCTGAAAAAGATCGGTCAGCACATCAAGTACGACATGAATGTGCTGCGCCATTATGGCATCGAACTACAGGGCATCGGCGCCGATACCATGCTGGAGTCCTACGTACTGAACTCCACTGCCAGTCGTCATGACATGGATACGCTGGCGGATCGTCACCTGGGCGTGACCACGACCAGCTTTGAGGATATCGCCGGCAAGGGCAAAAAACAGCTGACCTTTAACCAGATCGAGCTGGAACAGGCGGCGCCCTATGCGGCTGAAGATGCCGATATAACCTTGCGCCTGCATCATAAACTGCAACCGCAGCTGGCCGCCGAGGGTGAACTACTCAAGGTCTTCAATGACATTGAACGCCCGCTGATCCCGGTGCTGTCACGCATGGAATATCGTGGTGCGCTGGTGGATGCCAAGATTCTGGGCGAACAGAGTCGGGAACTGGAGAAGCGCCTGGGCGAAATAGAGACAGACGCTTTCGAACTGGCGGGCGAAGAGTTCAACCTCAACTCCACCAAACAACTGCAGGCGATTCTGTTCGACAAGATGGGCCTGCCAGTGAAAAAGAAAACACCGAAGGGTGCGCCGTCTACGGCCGAAGAGGTGCTGCAGGAGTTGGCGCTGGACTATCCGCTGCCCAAGCTGCTGATTGAACAGCGAGGCTTGAGCAAGCTCAAGAGTACCTACACCGACAAGCTGCCGCAGATGATCAATCCGGCTACCGGGCGTATCCATACCTCCTATCATCAGGCAGTGACGGCGACCGGACGCTTGTCCTCATCTGAGCCCAACCTGCAGAACATCCCGGTACGTACCCTCGAGGGGCGTCGTATCCGCAACGCTTTTGTTGCACCCGAGGGTTACAAAATCATTGCGGCGGACTATTCACAGATTGAACTGCGCATCATGGCGCACCTGTCCGGTGACGAGGGGCTGCTCAACGCCTTCCGGCACGGTGAAGATATCCACAAGGCGACTGCTGCCGAAGTGTTCGGTATTACTGTGGACAAGGTAACGGCAGATCAGCGCCGCAGCGCCAAGGCGATCAACTTCGGCCTGATCTATGGCATGTCCGCCTTTGGTCTGGCACGGCAGTTGGGAATCGGCAACAAGGAGGCCGGTACCTACATCGAGCACTATTTCGCCACCTATCCCGGCGTACAGCGCTACATGGACGAAACTCGTGCTCAGGCCCGGGATCAGGGCTATGTAGAAACACTGTTCGGTCGCCGTCTCTACCTGCCGGAGATCAACGACCGCAATCCGATGAAGCGTCAGGCCGCCGAACGTACCGCGATTAACGCACCCATGCAGGGTACGGCAGCAGATATTATCAAACGCGCGATGATTGCGGTGGATAACTGGCTGGAACAGGGCCAGATGGATGCTCGCATGATCATGCAGGTACACGATGAGCTGGTGTTCGAAGTGCGTGAAAGCGAAGTGGATAACTTTATCGCGCAGGTCAAACCGCTGATGGAAGATGCCGCCGAACTTGCGGTACCCCTGCTGGTTGAAGCCGGTGTCGGCGATAACTGGGAACAGGCACACTGATCTTTTTTTGTACAAAAGTGAACTTTTGTCGAATCAAGGGTCTTAACTGTTGAGCCGCGGCATGAAATCCCAGTCTTGCCAGCGTGGAGTCGCGGCTCTGTCTGTCATGACATCTTGACCCCGGCAGTGGTGCTCCCCTTCCATCTGCCGGGGTTTTTCTTGGCTGTCAGTCTGCTTTGGGTGGAATCAGCTCCACCTCATCCGGTTGCATCTCTTTCAGATCCGGCAGTAGCCAACTGTTGATCCTCTGGCGCAGCTGGTCCACACCTGACTTTTTCAGAGCCGAAAACGTCTGCACACTCACCTTGTCGCCCAACCGTTCCTTGAGTTGCTTCTGAATCTGCAACATGGTGCTCTTGGCCGGACCTCGCTTGAGTTTGTCTTCCTTGGTCAGCAGCACGTGCAGGGGTACACCGGTCGATGAGCACCAATGCACCATCATTTCGTCGAATTCCTTCATTGGATGGCGAATATCCATCACCAGTACCACACCCTGCAGGCATTCGCGGTGCTGCAGGTAGGCATCCAGATGGCGCTGCCAGTGAAGTTTCATCGCAACCGGCACCTTGGCATAGCCGTAACCCGGCAGGTCGACCAGTCTCAGACCTTCAATATTGAGCCTGAAAAAGTTGATCAGCTGCGTACGTCCTGGGGTTTTTGAGGTGCGTGCCAGCGCGGTCTGCGCGGTCAATGCGTTGATCGCGCTGGATTTGCCGGCATTGGAACGACCGGCAAAGGCAACCTCGGCACCGGTGTCGGGCGGACATTGGTCGAGACGTGATGCGCTGGTCTCGAAATGAGCAAGGTTGTAATGGATAACGGGGTCAAACGTAGACATGGCGCAAGACTCGGGTGGCCACAAAGTGAACATATACGTTCCAGTTTGTGGGGATATTGGTTTATAATGCCGCCAATTTTACCCGCGAACCGAGTCTGTCTCCAGTCAGGGTAATAGTGGAAATTGGCCGTTTACTGCTGTTTACTGCAAAATCAGCGGTAGATTAAAACACATTTCGTCAAGCAAGAGTCTGGGTTAGTCAATGAACAAACTACTGATCAGCTTACTGGTAAGCATCGGTATCACCGGCGTCGCGCATGCGGCAGGTGATGCAACTGCAGGCCAGGGCAAGACAGCCGTATGTACTGCCTGTCACAGCACCGATGGTAACAGCGTCGTGGGTAACTTCCCAAAACTGGCTGGGCAAGGTGAAAAATATCTGCTCAAGCAGATGCTCGAAATCAAAAGCGGTGTCCGTTCCGTGCCGGAAATGACCGGTATGCTGGATAACCTCAATGAACAGGACTTGGCTGATATTGCGGCGTTCTTCGCCAGCAAGAACGTTCAGCTGGGGCAGGCTGCAGCAGACCAGGTTGAGGCGGGTCAGAAAATATGGCGCGCCGGTGTTGCAGATAAGGGCGTAGCAGCCTGTACTGCCTGCCACGGCCCCAACGGCAAGGGGATCGACTCTGCGGCCTACCCGTCGCTGAGCGGCCAGCACGCCCAGTATGTTGAGTCTACGCTGAAGAAGTTTGCCAGCGGTGATCGTAACAACGATCCGGCCAACATGATGCGCGATATTGCATCCAAAATGAGCGAAGCGGAAATGAAAGCGGTTTCCCAGTACGTTCAGGGCCTGCACTAAGCGGCAGGCGTTGCGTCCAGTCTGATCAAAAAGGCAGCATAGGCTCACTGCTGTCCCATAGTTTTTGATCATAAAGGGATCCTCATTTGAGGGTCCCTTTTTTCTGGCTTTAGTGGAGGAGGATTAAGTAGCGCCCAAAGGGGCATGCGTTCGAACAAGCTCACCTGAAGTGTTCGCATTATGCGTTGTACGCTCCAGCCTTGCCGGGCGCTGTGGCGAGCAAACGAGAGCAGTAGATAGCAGATCATGGCGATCCAGATCTGCGTCAGCACAGCATTCTTACTGTTACCTAAAAACGCCTTTATCTTCAGGTTCTGCTTGAGTGCTTTGAAGAAGAGTTCCACCTGCCAACGATCCTTATAGATCGACGCAATTGTCGTCGCGGCCAGCTTGAAGTTGTTGGTGATAAAGCGGAAGTGTTTACCGCTTTCCGGGCAGTTATACCCCACCAATCGAAGCGTGGGTGCGCCCTGTTTTTGCGCGTGCTGACTGCTCAACTCAATCACTTGATCGTACTCAACCGACGTCTCGGCACGTACTGGATTCGATTTCTGCACCTGATAAACAGCTTTGGGTCTCAGTCGCGTGACAAAGCTAACCTTTTGTTTTGTTAGCTCTCCATACCAGCGGTAATCAAC
>NPIF01000375.1_pt1 | contig 23144 bp, 24 predicted proteins | sample 8637461 | NCBI WGS metagenome assembly NPIF01 (sample SAMN07420641, study PRJNA396082) | bioreactor metagenome | isolation source: sample BR12 brine-fed electro-methanogenic bioreactor BR | place: Japan: Kochi | collected 2016-12-09
AACACCTCGTGGGCTGAGGAATTGTTAAAAATCGAGCCTCTCAGAAATTACACCTGATAGTATAAATAATTCTCTAAAATGACATTAAACTGTAAAACAAGGGAATTATGGCAATTAAAGTAAGTAGGAGGTCTCTTTTTCTTCCAGGAAAACAAGGTGCATAGGTACCCCCTCCATTAAAACCCCTGAGTGCGAGAAGGCGGGCAGTCTCATCCGATCGGCGTATATGCATCAGGAGCAATGATATGGAAGCAGGAATGAACGTTTTAACTCCAATTTTCAATCCTTTTATTGAATATGCCCTTCGAATCTGCTGAAGATCTGAGCCTGCGAGGTATATCCCCTGCATCGCCATCTCAGCCGCAAGCCCGATATCAAAACCCCTCCGTTCTGTTCCTGCCCAGACAAAGAGATCCAGCATTTCACCTCCCCTATAATCCGTATATACCCAGAATGAGATGAAGAGGATCACTCCCATCCTGATACCATAGGATAATCCATCCCCGGTAAAAAATTCTGTTACGAGAGCAGGCAAAAGGATGAGCATTCCAAGAGCGAGTATGAGATGCCTGTCTGGAACCTCCCACTTTCGCCAGCAGGCAACAAACCACCAGAGAAGTGCAAGGATTGCCCCTCCAATTGAAAGAAACGCTCCAAGCGAGAGGAGGATCACGGAGAGGAGCCTGAGACGCCCATCTCCAAAAACAGGAGGTTTCTCCTTGAAGTCTGTGGACTTCTCAACGGCTCGCTCCAGTATTCCAGGAACAGCGTTTGCCGGATAGAGAGAGCCGTTCCTGATACTGAGATGAAATCCACTCTCAGGAAGGATCTCACGTTCATGGGTAAAGATGATGGTTATGCCCGATGTTCTGTTTTCAATCATCGTGCAGAGCTGTTGCTTCATTTCGGTGTCAAGGGAGGAGAAGGGCTCGTCAAGAATGAGGAGATCGGGCTCTCTGGCGAAGACACACGCGAGGGTGACCCTTTTTAATTCTCCCCGGGAGAGCTGAAGCGGGTCACGCATAAACAGGGTTTCCGGTAGGATTGCACTCTCTGTCATATCTGGATCCACGCCCCATGATCGGATCTCTTCGAGCACGGTTGCCCCGGTGATATGGTATTCAGGAAACTGCAGGGAGATGGCTTCTGAGGTAATGCCGATTTTATGAATACTCCCTGAATCAGGCTGGAGATGTCCGGAGAGGATGAGAGAGAGCGTACTCTTCCCCGATCCGATGGGACCCGTAATCAGGTAGATGCCAGGTATAAAATCCTGGTTCACCGAGAGGGCGAACCCTCCCTGCTGAAAAGTGATCTCCTCCAACACGACTTTCATCTCAGATCATCCCGGATAATCTCCCCATTCTCCAGAAATAATATATGATCAGATTCTGCTGAAATACCTCTGTACTGGCTGCTTTGGAGTGTATAATCCGGGGGATGTGAGTGTATTGCCTCCTGAACCCTCCATGCGGTTTCACTGTCAAGGTGTGAGTCCGCCTCATCGATAACGAGGAGAATGGGATCGATGACAAGAGCACAGGCAAGGGCGACGAGCACTTTCTCCCCACCCGAGAGTGTCCGGGTTTTTCTATCCAGAAGATGCGTAATTGAAAGCCGATCTGCAATCTCTGCTGTTCGTTCCTCAATATGATCGATCGAATCATGCCGGAATCTGAGTGGCGCCGCAATCTCATTGAAGACCTGATCAAACAGGATATTTCTGTCAGGGAACTCAGATACCCAACCTATGTCCAGAGATCTCGGGGAAAGACTGTCGATCAGAACCGATCCCTGCTCCGGGAGATGGATCCCGGCAGAGAGAGAGAGCAGCGTTGTCTTGCCCGCCCCATTTCGGCCAAGTACTGTCGTTATGCCCCTGGGTATCTCATATGAGGGAATACGGAGTATGCCATGGGAAAGATCCTTAATTGATATCATGTAATCCTTTTACCGATGACAAGTGCTGCTGCTCCTTTGATTATGTCACCGGGTATGAATGGAATGACGCCGATCATGGCTGCTGCAACAAATGGCATCCCGGTTGAAACCGAGAGCCATGCAGTACCTAGTGCATAAATAGTGATGCTGGCTGCTGCAATCGCTGCAATACCAGTAAATTTAACCTCTTTTTCAAGCAGAAGCCCGGCAATAAGTGCTGCTGGAATAAAACCGATGATATATCCTCCTGTGGGTCCAAGAAGAACTCCAATCCCTGCGGTTCCATTATGAAAGACCGGAAGGTTACAGATCCCAAGAAGGACATACAGGGCAACCGGCAGGACTGCATATCTCTTCATAATAACTGCTGCGAGGAGGATGAAGAGTGTCTGGAGTGTGAAGGGAACGAGAGGGAGGAAAGGGATTGTGATTGCGACCCATCCTCCGATTGCAATAAGTGCGGTAAATGTTGCTGTTCTTGTCAGCATTTGTGCATACATTAAATTGCCATACATCGTCAACCTGATCATCATTTGACGGTTTACGATAAAAAATATGGTATTAAAAAAAGCCTGAGATCAGAGAAGATAGCAATCTCCGGCGATGACGCGCTCGATCTTTCCGTTATCTTTCCGGATGATGAGGGCACCATGCTCATCCAGATCGATTGCTTCACCTTCAAATGTCTTTTTGAGTGTCCTGATCTCTACTCTGTGTTCAAGTGTGCAGGAGAGACTCTTCCATTCACGGATAAGAGCTTCGTATTCATTCCTCTCAAGAAGATTATACCGGCGTTCAAACTCCGTCAGCACCCTTGCAAGGAATTTTGCCCTGTCGACTTCATATCCGAGCTCTTCAGAGATGGAGGTGACTTCCCGGTTTAATACCGGCATAAGATCAGATACCGAGACATTTACATCAATTCCGATACTCAGGAGGCAGTAGTGTATGACATCCGCTTCGGCTGAGAGTTCAAGGTGCATGCCTGCAACCTTTTTATCTCCAATGAAGATGTCATTTGGCCATTTGATCAAAGCTCCGATGTCATATTCTTTCCTGATAGCACGTGCAACTGCTACTGAGGCGGCCATCATGATCATGTAGGCACGCGAGATTGGAATCGAAGGCTTCAGAAGGATGGTTGTCCAGACTCCTCCGGCAGGAGATGCCCATGATCGGCCGAGCCTCCCGATACCACCCGTCTGCTCTTCAGCAATGATGACAAGCCCCTCTTCAATCTCATCATCTATCTCACGCATCATCTGCTTGCCGAGCCAGATTGTTGAGGGGGTGGAGATGGCATAATGAAGATCTGATCCGATCCTTTTTGTCTTCAGGTGGCGTTTTATTTCATACGGAAGAAGGCGTTTTGTCCTCTGTGCGACATGGTATCCTTCTTTCTGTGATGCCTCGATCTCATATCCGAGATCGCGAAGTTCCTGAATATGTTTCCAGACCGCAGATCTGCTGATGCCAAGTTCCTTACTGATTTTTTCTCCGGAGATCTTTTCCCCGGAACGATCAAGAATCCTGAGGACATTATACGCAGCGTTTGTCATGGCTTTTACCTTTTTGAACTGATTTGTTCGGATTCTATCGGGCAGGGATCAGTTCCGCATACCTGACGGAGGATAAAACTCTGGTGTTCCATCAGTGTTGCAAGATCAAAGATGCCGGTAATATCAACAACTCCGATTGCACCAATCGCCTCTCCGTCCCTGTCGCGAAGAGGTGCAACCACCACGGGAACCCCTTTGTATATGCCGGTATCCGGCCGTCTCTTGATCAGCTGATTTTTAGCAATCGCTTCCTCCAGAACCGGACCGGTATATGACCGGTCAATGACTTTTCCCTCTTCAATCCTGATTCCGGGTTTGTCTGCCGATTTACCTGTAACCGGGAGTCCTGAGACGATCGTATGGATTGTCATTAATACAGGCTCCAGATCATCGGGAGATGAATTGTGGGCAATGGTATACTGATGCATCATCCAACACTAAGAACCATACCTGCTCCATCTAAAAGAAGGTTTCCTTTCTACAGGCACAGAAGCTCGTAAGAAATGCCCGTGACGGGTATTCATGGACTGTTGTCAGAATAACGCGACCGGATCCCACCTCCTCTTCAATGAGGATTGGGTGGCCATCATGCGTGGTTGCAACAGGATCGCCATGGTACCCGGTACAATACCCGTCGCATTCGAATGCATCAAGGTCATAGCCTTCAAGTAGTGAGGCTGAATCAGCTTCTTTTTTGATTGTAATCTTCTGTGGCCCATATTCAAAATGGTATCCAACCGGAAACGGAAGCCAGTCATAACAGTCGGGGATATCGCCTCCCCCTCCAAAAACAAGGATCTCTCCGCCAGATTCAAGAAAACGCTTCATCCGGCTTTTTGTAGCTCTGAGGGCAGGGAGGACACGTGAATACTCCTTATTTGCAAAGCCTGTCGGAACGATAAGTGCTCCAAATGCCCCCCTATAGAATGGGGCTGCAAGCAGTTGTGGTGTGACCAGCTCACAACAACCCACACAGTCGTCGATCAGCCTCTGAAACATGAGTTTATCCTCCCATATAACCGCCGGAGATCCATTCATCATCCTTTGATCACCCCAAGTGGCAGGAATGTTGCAATGATTCTGGAGAGTCCTGCCTCATCGACGACGCGCACAACTTCATCGCTTGGTTTGTACATTGAGGGGGCTTCTTCAGCGATGGCATCGCCAGAAGGTGCCATGACAATTATCCCCTTCTTTTTGAGATCTGCTGCCACCTCGTTTCCATTGAGAGCATTCCTGGCAGCTTTCCTGCTGCTGACCCTTCCCGCTCCATGGCAGGTGCTCCCAAAGGTCTTCTGCATGGCAGTTTCTGTTCCTGCAAGCAGATAGGAGGCAGTTCCCATGCTTCCCGGTATAATTACAGGCTGGCCGGTTGCCTGATATTTCTCCGGCAACTCGGATCTTCCAGGTCCAAAAGCGCGTGTTGCCCCTTTTCTGTGGACACATACGCGCTGCTCTTCACCCAGGACAGTATGCACTTCCCATTTGGCAATGTTATGTGCAACATCATAGATGAGCGGCATCTCTTTGTAATCAATACCAAATGTGCCCTCAAAGAGCAGACGGAGTTCATGAGTAATGATCTGGCGGTTTGCCCAGGCATAATTTGCAGCTGCTGCCATTGCACTGAAGTAATCCTGCCCTTCTCTGGAGCTCAGGGGGGCACAGGCGAGTTGTTTGTCAGGGAGCCTGATCCCATATTTTTTCGATGCCTTCTCCATGCTCCTGATGTGATCAGTACATACCTGGTGTCCAATCCCACGTGATCCGCAGTGAATCATGCAACAGATGGTGCCCTCAGTGATGCCAAAAGCCCGCGCGGTCTTCTGATCCTGTATGCTGGAAACAACCTGTAGTTCAAGGAAATGGTTTCCCGATCCAAGTGTACCGCATTGGGGAATACCCCTTTTACGGGCTTTCTCACTCACCAGATCGGGGTTGGCTTCTTTCATGCAACCATTCTCCTCGCAGAGAAGTGCATCCTCTGAAAGCCCGAGACCTTCATTGATGACAAAAGTGGATCCTCCACTGAGAAGCTCATCCAGCCTGGATCCCGAGAACCTGAGAGCTCCTTTTGATCCGACACCGGTTGGAACCTTCTTGTAGAGTTTGGAGATGATGGATCGTCTATCCTCAAGATCAGCCAGGGTGAGCGGTGTTGCGATCAGTCGCACACCACAGTTGATATCAAATCCAACACCGCCGGGTGAAACAATCCCCTCATTTTCAGAGAAAGCAGCCACGCCGCCGATAGGGAACCCGTATCCCCAGTGAATATCGGGCATGCCAAATGAATGTCCGATGATTCCGGGTAGTGTTGCAACATTGGCAAGCTGGCGTGCTGCACCTTCCTCCAGTGTTCTGCCTAGAGATTCAGAGAGGAAAAGCCGACCCGAGACACGCATATCGGGGACATATCCAACTGGTATCTCCCATTCATGCACACCGGCTTGTTGAATCCCGTTCAGCATCGCAGATCACCTCATATGTCAAAGATAATCTCAGCAGAGATCATCTTATCAATCTTCCTGATGAAGAGATCCGAGTATGAGATACCCTTGACTTCCCGTCCTCCTCCATGTCTTTCAGGGTCAAATGTCTCTCCACGGATAGTAGCAGACAGCCCGCCCTCGATAAAAACCACTTCTGTTTCACAGACAACAAACGATTCAACTTCAGAGATGAAGAGGAGTTCGGATAAAAACTCCCATAACAGATCCTCAATGGTATCCGCGGAAACCTGAAGTCCTCTCTCTCTTTCTATCCTGCAATCTCCTGAATAGAGGGTACAGAAGAGTGCAGAAGATGCAGTTCTGAAGAGTTCTTCATAACTCTCTGCTCTGATGCGTATTTTAACATCAGCTGTATGTTCAAGCTCTTCAAAACTCATCTGAATGTCCGTAGCTGAAATAACGGGGAACCATCTGCATGGTGATCGACTGGATCCATTTCACCTGGTAACGTGAGACATAGAGGGTGTAATCTCCGACAGCTATTGGTATGTCTGACGATTTTGGATTTTTTATAGATGTTGGGAGGAGAATCGGACCTCCACAGGATGTACACACCCTAAAGTCACATCCTCGTTCCTTTATATAAGCGCGAACATCATCATCAACGGTGATCTCCGGCATTTCAGGTATATCTCCAAATGGTCTCCTCATGTATCAGATTAATGGGAAGGCGTTGATTAAAATAGTTCTGTTAGAGCCAGAGTTTTTCCTAAAAAAGAGTGTTCAGGTTGTTGCAACAACACGGGTCATGAGATCAAGATACTGTTCTTTCACCTCATAGATGCTGGTTGTTCCCTCGACATTCCGCCGAACATGAAGAATTCCAATGCGGGAAGCAATGGTCCCGACCATGGATGCTACTGCTTTGATACTGATACTGAACCTCTCATTCAATCGTGCATGGATCTCAGAGATGGTAAGTGAACGTATACGTATGAACATTGTAAGCAGTTCTTTCCGAATGCCTGATTTATCTCTTGAGAGGTACGCCTTGAGACGTGCTTCGATCTCCTTTTTAATCTCCCCCGCTGAGAGCATACAGTGTATACTCCTCTGTTACTATATATATGTATCGCTTTTATCTTGTGAAAAAATTGATTATTAAGTAAAAAGAGTCGATTGAAATCTCTCTTCTATCAATGAATACAAAATAGATCAGTGTTATTATAATGGTGGTCTTTGTTTGTTCAGGTATATGCAGAAATGATATCTCTGTCCAAATTTTGTTTCATACAATATAATTTATATATGATTTGTATTCATCATAATCTATTCCTTTAGGAGTTCATCTTCTGAACAAAACGTTCTTCGAAGGCAAAGAATACACTGGTCATATACATATTGTTGGGAAGTGGATTTAGTGACAGATCATCGCTGTTCAATCTGTGGAGCAGAGGCAGTTGGTTGCCAGGTATATGGCTGCTGCGGATCATATGTCTGCCTTCTGCATGCGGATGCAGATCTCCAGAGTCTCAAGCATGGAGAAAGGAAGGAATGGGGAGCCTGTTATTACCTCAGGTTCCCCGAATCCAAAACAGATGAATGATGATTATATCTTCAGATCAGTCCTCAAGTCTCCGCTTCATCAGGTTGATCCCGATAATAAAGAATAACAGGGCAACAAGAAGCACCCAGACAATATTATAGAGGAGCATCGGGGAGAACTCTGCCATAGTAATCGCCCTGTTGACATTGACAATATTTGCAAGCGGTAAAAAGCCAAAAGCGAAGTACTGGATTGTCTGGGGAAGGATGCCAATAGGAAAAAAAGTCCCTGAGAAGAGGAACATCGGGGTGATAAAGAGGAATGCCGGGTAATTGAGTGCGTCAATTCCCGGAGTGACTGCTGTGAAGCAGATTCCAATGGCCGAAAACAGGAATCCTGCCGGGAATGCAAAAGGAATCAGCAGGAGCGATGTCGGCATGTCGATCACCCCGAAGAGGAAGAGTACCGGGATCATCAGGGTAGCATAAATTGTTCCCCGTGTTGCTCCCCAGAGGATCTCCCCGGTGATCACATCTTCAATCGATAAGGGGGTGGCAATCATCGCATCAAATGTCTTCTGGTAATACATCCGGACATAACTCGAGTAGGTACATTCAAAGAATGCCGAGTACATCACTGATATCGAGACAAGAGCTGGTGCAATGAAGACCGGATAGGGTATGCCATCCACATCCTGGATCAGGGCGCCGACACCATATCCAAGGGCAAGAAGGTAGAGTACCGGCTCAACAAACGGGGGAATGAAATTGACCTGGTATGTCTTGATAAATGCATCCAGGTTCCGCCGCCAGACCGCCAGCGACCCCCTTGAAATTTCGCTCAAACCACCGTATGCCACAGCTCACTCCCTCAATGTTCTTCCTGTCAGCTTCAGGAAGACGTCCTCAAGGGTTGCCCTCCTGACCGTGATACGTTCCCGGCGACATCTCTCCATCAGGATTTGTGCAACGATCTGCGGGTTGTCTCCCTGCACCTGTATGGTGTCTCCAAATACTTCATACTCTATCCCTTCCCCCTTCAGGCAGGCGATAATCTCCGGGTTTGCTTCCGCCTCAACAATCTCCTCACACGCATATTTTCTGACAAGCTCGGCCGGGCTCCCTTCAACAAGGATCTTCCCGGAGTCCATGATAACGAGCCGATCACAGAGCCGCTCAGCCTCATCAAGGTAATGTGTGGTCATCAGAAGGGTACAGCCACGTGACCGGAGATGGCGGAGCTTCTCCCAGATGAGGTGGCGTCCCTGGGGATCAAGGCCGATTGTGGGCTCATCAAGGATCAAAAGTTCCGGCTCGTTCATCAATGCACGTGCAATGATTAGCCGCCGTTTCATCCCGCCTGAGAGCGTCTCTATCGGCGCGTCACGTTTCTCAGAAAGCTGCATGAATTCGAGGAGCTCTTCTGCCCTCTCTTCAGCTTCAGTTTGAGGTATTCCAAAATAGCGTGCATAGACAGTGAGATTCTGAAATGCAGTGAAATCCGGATCGGGATTATTCTCCTGTGGCACCACCCCAAGCCGCTGCTTGATTCTACGGGGATCTCTGTCGGTATCCATCCCAAATACCATAAGATCCCCCCCGGTTCGTTTTGATACGCAGTGGATCATCTTCATTAGAGTCGTCTTGCCGGCACCGTTTGACCCAAGAAAACCAAATATCTCACCTTTCTGAACAGAAAAGCTGATGCCATCAACTGCGGCAAGGGTGCCAAAGTATTTCTCAAGATTATGTGCAGTGATAATCTCCATAGGCAATCGCTTTTCCATGAGCCTCTTGTTAATCGGGAATGATGATTCTGATCCTCTCATATGCCAGCACGCACAAACAATCTGGTAGATAGCGTTTGACAGGGTTACGAACCGGTACTTCAGGAGAACATATGAGCTGGCAGGATATTGCTATTACGATCATCACATTCCTTCTTGCAGTCATGCTCCTCCCCCAGCTTCAGGATGTCCTGCATCGTGGAGCGGTAGTGAACTTCTTTACTGCGAGTTTTACGAGCCTGCTCGCATATATCCTCAGCGTAGTCTTTGCATCACTTGGACTCTGGATATCGGTCATTGGCCAGACCACTGTTGCATCAATATGGTTCCTTCTTGCGTATTTCTCGGTCAGAAATGTTCGGGATGATCAGTATCCGGACAAGTCACTCTTCTTTGTTGCACGGGATTTCCTTTCTGTATGGATGATGGGAACCGCTTTTACAATTTCTGATTTCGCAAGAAAAATCCTGAAATAATGCAAACCTGCTTACGCCGCCCGACCTCGTGCTAATGAGATGAGAACGCCGGCCATACAGAGGAGTGCATAGATAAGAAAGGCATATTTCTGTGCATTCAGAAACCCGGATGATTGTTCGACGCCGATCTCAACAGCACCGATGAAGAAGGTAAAGAGAAAGAGGCTGATTCCCATTGAAAGAACCATTCCAAACTGACGCATCGTGGCAATAGTGCCGGAAGCAATACCATATTCGCTTTTTTCTACCGATCCCATCACCGCATTGGTATTTGGGGATGAGAAGAGGGCAAACCCAAAACCAAGGAACAGAAGTGCCATAATGATGACGGGCATGGTCGTCTCTGCCGTAATTCCCGCAAGAATTAAGAGCCCGATGGCATTCAGCCCCATACCGGCAGATGCGATGTAGCGGGGCTCTATCCGATCGGAGAGCCTCCCTGCCCACGGGGAGAAGAGTACCTGCATCAGGGGCTGGCTCACAAGCACCAGTCCGGCAGATTTTGGATCAAGACCTTTGATGATCTGGAGGTACAGGCTGAGAAGGTATCCGATTGCAAAGGTCGCACTATAGTTGATAAGTGCGGCGATATTTGAGAACGTAAAAACACGGTTGTTTTTGAAGATCCTGATATCAAAGATCGGATTGTGTATCTTTGTTTCATGCGAAAGAAAGATGGGAAGGAGGAGGAAGAAGAGGATGAGTGCTACCACTCCCTCCTGAGAGGTGATCGAGGTGATCCCAAATATCCCGCAGAAAACCACCCCTCCATAGAGGAAGGCTCCGATAAGATCGAATGGTGGGGCACCGGCATCTGCCCAGTCCACCGTAATCCAGCGTGTGACAGCGAAGATGACGAAGATACACAATGGCACGAGAATGAAGAAGAGGCTCCTCCATCCGAGGTAATGAGTGAACAGCCCGCCAATGACCGGACCAAGCGAGAGGCCGGCATAGACGCCGGTTACATTAATCCCAAGTGCCCTGCCCCGGTGCTCTTTTGGAAAGACTGACGAGACGATGGCAACAGATGTTCCGAAGATACAGGCGCTTCCTATTCCCTGAAGTCCACGAAGTGCTATGAGTACCGGAAATGTCGGTGAAAAGGGTATGAGAAATGATGTGAGTCCGGTTATTGCGATCCCGATGAGGAAGACTTTTTTTCTCCCGTATATATCGCTCAGTTTTCCAACAGGTATGAGAAACATCGCCGAACACAATAAAAAGATGGTCGGAACCCATCCGAGCTGGATTGCATCAGCTGAAAATTCTGCTGCAATCTGGGGCAGGGCGAGATTGACCATTGAGCCGATGAACGGTGTCAGGAATGATCCCAGCGTCGAGATGATCAGAATTAAGCGTAGCCACGATCGATTATCGGATGGTTCCAACATAAGTCGAATACGTGTTTGAATTCGGACCCGATTAATCCATGGGTATTCTGCTTACCCACACCTTTTTATATTGTTCACGATAACAATACTATAATGCGTGGTGGATGTTTTTTCGCCGGTGAATGCTTTTATCTCCGGTAGCTTCGCATCTGTTCTTTTCGCAGATATTCTTCTGAAGGTTGACTCCCAAGCGGAGGCTTTCTTTGGTTTTTATCGTTTTTTTAGCTATGCCTGAAGACACCAATGTTTAATCTGGTGTCAGAAGGCAGTATGTGTGTTGTGGTTATACTATGCATGGAAAAGATATTCGCATGGAACGGATCATGGATCGAAAGTCGGGGAAGATGATCATCGTCCCGCTCGACCATGGGGTATCGCAGGGCCCGATAACGGGTTTGATTGATCTCTGTGGAACTGTTGACGCAGTCGCAGAAGGTGGGGCAACCGCAGTACTTGGGCATGTCGGCCTTGCCCTTCACGGACACCGTCGATCAGGAGAGGATATCGGTTTGATCCTGCACCTCTCCGCCAGCACCTCGCTTGGACCGGATCCCAATAACAAGGTGATCGTAAATACCGTTACCCAGGCAGTGAAGATGGGGGCAGACGCCGTCTCGGTGCATGTCAATATCGGTGCAGATTCCGAGGCATCGATGCTTTCCGATCTCGGAAGGATCTCAATTGAATGCATGGAATGGGGGATGCCACTCCTTGCAATGATGTACCCGAGAGGCAGGAAGATAACTGACGAAAACGGATGCGAATACGTAAAGCTTGCTGCACGTGTGGCATCTGAGCTTGGGGCCGATATCGTCAAGACGGTGTACACGGGAGATCCGGATTCCTTCCGCGAGGTGACAGAAGGGTGCAGCGTGCCGGTGGTTGTTGCCGGGGGCTCAAAGATGAGTGATATCGAGATACTTCAGGTCATCGAAGGGTCAATGATTGGAGGAGCAGCCGGGATCTCAATCGGGAGGAATGTCTTCCAGCACAAAAATCCAAGAGCATTCCTGCATGCGGCACGGGCTGTATTGATGGAGAAGAGGACAGCCGAAGAGGCCCTCGAGATACTCAGGGGGAGTTGAAAATGATCGGAAAAGAGATACGTCTTGAGCGGATTATGGATAGAAATACCGGACGGGCGGTTATAATCCCAATGGATCATGGTTTTACCCTCGGCCAGATAGAGGGGCTGCTTGATATGCAGACAGTGGTCGATGAGGTGAGTGCAGGAGGAGCAAATGCCATTATACTCCATAAAGGAATGGTGAAGGGTGGCCACAGGAGACGCGGCCGTGATATCGGCCTGATCGTCCACCTCTCTGCAAGTACCTCGATGAATCCTGATCCAAATGACAAGGTCCTGATCTGTACTGTTGAAGAGGCGATCACCCTTGGAGCCGACGGGGTATCCATCCATATTAATCTCGGGGCGCCACAGGAGTCAAAGATGATCGAGGCGGCAGGTGTTGTCTCCCAGGAATGCAGCCGGTGGGGTATTCCTCTGCTGATCATGATCTACCCTCGTGGTGAGGGGATCGATCCAAATGATCCACGTGCAGTTGCCCACTGTGTCAGGGTGGCAGAAGAGCTGGGTGCGGATCTGATCAAGACAAACTACCCGCAGGATGAGAAGGCATTCAGGCAGATCATCGCTGCATGCTCGGTTCCCGTGCTCGTTGCCGGAGGAGAGAAGGGAGGGGATCTCGAATCCCTGAAGATGATCGATGATGCAATCAATGCCGGGGGTGCTGGTGTCTGCATGGGGAGAAACGCATTCCAGAGGAAGAACACCACCGAGTTTGTCAATACCATCTGCCGGGTTGTACATGACCGTGAAAAACCGGATAAAGCTCTTGGGAGGCTTTCATGAAGGAGTTCTGGGTTGATATCCGCCCATGGAACAAAGAGGCAGCACTTGCCGCAATCGAGGGTGGAGCAACAGCCCTTCTCCTCAACAGTAGTGAAGAGGCGAAATCTCTTGCAAGAATTCCCATCATTGCGCCGGATGGCGATCTCATCGAAGGAAGGGATTTTCACCGGATTGAGATCATCGACAAGGCAACCGAAGAGCAGGCAGCAGATTATGCCAGGGTGGGCCATGTCATTGTACGTACAACCGACTGGACGGTCATTCCACTGGAAAACCTTGTTGCGGTATCTGATAGGATCATTGCAGAAGTCACCGGTGCGAAGGAGGCAGCACTGGCTCTGGGCATCCTTGAGAAGGGTGTCGGCGGGATTCTGCTCAACTCACAGGATCCGGAAGAGATCCGGTCCGTAGCCACACTGCTTGAAACGGATGCCGGCATTCTGCCACTCCTCCCCCTGACAATTACCAGAATCTCACCTGCCGGGATTGGTGACAGGGTCTGTATCGACACCTGCTCCCTCTTTGATGAAGGTGAAGGGATGCTTGTGGGGAATACATCATCTGCCCTCCTCCTCGTTGCTGCTGAAACCCTTGAGAATCCCTATGTCTCCCCCCGCCCATTCAGGGTGAATGCGGGTGCTGTGCATATGTACATCCTCTCCCCTGATGGCAAAACGCGCTACCTATCCGAGATAGTCTCCGGAGATACAGGATGTGCCGTAACCGGGGAAGGGCAGAGCCGTACGGTCTCTGTTGGGAGAGTAAAGATCGAGCGCCGCCCCCTTCTCCTCGTTGAAGCAGAGCATGAGGGACGGGTTGCAAGTGCGGTCATCCAGAATGCCGAGACGGTCAGGCTTGTCGGGGAAGATGGTGTTGCGCGAAGCGTTGTTGAGCTGAAGGAGGGAGATTTGGTGCTTGGGCACCTGATGACCGGAGGACGGCACTTTGGAGTTGCCATCGATGAGACCATCCTTGAGAGATGATGGCCGCACCATCGGGATCATTGGCGGAACCGGAAGGATGGGTACCCTCTTCAGGCAGATATTCGAAGATGCAGGCTGCCTCGTAGAGGTGATCGGCAGAGCCCCGGCTTCTGAGTACCGCGGGCTTGCCGGGCGATGCAGTGTGGTGCTTGTTACCGTTCCCATTTCTGCAACCGAAGAGGTGATCAGATCAGTTGCTCCCGTTCTGGAGCATGACCAGCTGATTGCAGATCTCACCTCCATTAAGGAGAAGCCGGTTGCTGCAATGCTGGAGTCAAAAGCCCAGGTGATCGGCCTTCATCCGCTCTTTGGCCCGAATATGGCAACGATAGAGAACCAGAAGCTGATCATGACACCTGCGAGGGCTGATCCAAAGACCCGACTATGGCTACAGGGGATATTAGAAGCAGTAGGCATGCTGGTTCATCAATCGACACCAGGGGTACATGACAGGGCGGTGGCGGTGACACAGGGGATCATCCATCTTCAGAACATTGCAATGGCCCACATGCTCAGGAGCATGAATTGTTCACTTGAAGACCTCCTCCCATTTGCCACCCCGAATGCCCATGCCACCTTTGCCTTCATGGCACGGACGCTCTCACAGGACAGCAGCCTGTATGGGGGTATCCTCCAGGGAAATCCGTCAGTTGAAGAGGCGATATCCGCTTATCTGAAAGCTGTCAGAGAGGTGGGGGAGATGATTCTACAGCACGATCCTGAGGTATTCAGGAAGGAATTTGATAAGGATGCTGCACACTCCGCCTCATTTCAAAAAGAGGTAATTCCTCTCACCGACCGCCTCCTTGATCAGGTGGTGAGCGAGTGGTAATAGCAGTCCTTGGACCTGCCGGGACATTCAGCCATGAAGTAGCTGTCCGGCTGAGCGGGGCCGAGCCGCTCCTCCTTCCGACCATATCTGCGGTTTTTGCACTTGCTGAGAAGGGAGAGGCAATTGGTATTGTTCCCATAGAGAATAGCGAGGCAGGAGGTGTCGGCCCGACCCTTGACGGGCTCTGCAGGTACGATGTGAAGATCACAGGAGAATGCTATTCTCCGGTCCACCATTCCCTTGCTTCATCTGTTTCGATTGAAGATGTAACAGAAATTTATGCACATCCACAGACACATGAGCAATGTAGTAAGGCATTTGACCGTCTCGGCCTGCCGGTGATCCACACAAGCAGCAATGCAGCCAGTGCTCTCAAGACACTGGAGAACAGGCATGGTGCTGCTGCCATCTCTGATGCGGCAGCAGAGTATTATGGCATCCCGATCATCCTCAGGGGAATTGAGAACAGCGCATCAAACACCACCCGGTTCATCAGGATCGAGAGGAATGGATACTCAGGAGAAGGTATCATCAAATGTAGTATCCTGATAGATCCAGAGCAGGATGTTCCGGGTCTTCTTCATGCACTCCTGAGCCCCTTTGCCAAACGTAATATCAATCTCTCACGGATCGAATCACGGCCATCCGGACGCGGAATCGGCAGTTATCGTTTCTTCCTGGATTTCGAGGCAGGAGAAACAGCACAGGAAGCTCTGAATGAACTGAAGAAGACCGTTCATGTCAGGGAATTTGGATGTTATCCGAAGCTCGTGGTGCAGTTATGATCGTGAGACTTGAGAAGAGGGATACGCCTGTCGATCTACGGGTGAGGGCTCCGCCATCCAAGAGCTATACGCACCGGGCACTCATCGCTGCCGCACTGGCAGAGGGCGATTCAATGATCATTGAACCTTTGGTAGCAGAGGACACCCTCCTCACCCTCTCTGCCCTCAGGCAGCTGGGTGTTGCCATTGAAGAGCGTGAGAATGGACTCCTGATCCATGGTACTGGGGGAGTCCTCTCCCCGGGTGGAAGAGTTACCATTGATCTGAAGAATTCAGGGACAAGCATGCGGCTCCTCGCATCAGTTGCACTGCTTGCAGATCAGCCTGTCATACTCACCGGGAGTGAGAGGATGTGTGAGCGGCCGATTGGGGATCTCGTCTCTGCATTGAATGCAATCGGGGGGCAGGTCAGGTATCTCGGCAGAAGCGGGTATCCTCCTATCGAAGTATCTGGGCGGATTCTTGGTGGGATGGTTGAGATCTCTCCTGAGATAAGCAGCCAGTTCGTCACCTCGCTATTAATGGCAGCACCCTATGCAGAGGAGGACCTCACCATCTCGCTCAGGGGCCAGTCCGTATCTGCCAGCTACCTCGATATTACCCTTGACCTTATGGCTTCATTTGGCATATCTGTCAACTCCGATGCCGGGAAAACGTTCACGGTTGGATGCGGGAAGCCATTTGTCGGACGACGCTATGAGGTTGAAGGCGATTACTCGTCTGCGTCCTACTTCTTTGCGATCGCAGCGGTCTGCGGGGGTGAGGTCGCTGTTACAAACCTGAAACCAACATCTCCACAGGGAGACCGGCAGTTCCTCTCTCTCCTAAGGGAGATGGGATGCACGATCTCTTCTTTTGAGAACGGGTACCATCTCATCCGGGATGGCCCGCTCACCGGGATCACCTGTGATATGTCCGGGATGCCGGATACTGTCCAGACGTTAGCAGCAGTGGCACCGTTTGCCAGTGGCAGAACGGTGATCCGGGGAATTACACATCTCAGGTATAAAGAGAGTGACAGGATAGCAGCAATTGAACAGGTATTATCCGTTTTCGGCGCAGGTGTAGCTACATCCGGGGATTCCCTTTCAATTACTCCCGGAAAACTGCACGGGGGTATGATCGATCCGGCAAACGATCACCGGACCGCAATGAGTGGGGCAGTCCTTGGCCTTGGGATTGGAGGTGTATCAATCCATGATGCAGAATGTGTCAGCAAATCCTATCCGGAATTCTGGGATATCCTGAAAGGAGCAGGTTTATGGAACGGTATGTCTTAATCGGGCTTCGCGGATCCGGAAAATCTGCTATCGGAAGGAGGATGGCAGAAAAGCTCCATATACCCCTCTATGATACCGATGCTTTGATTGAGGAGAGGGCAGGACGGAGCATCCCGGAGATCTTCTCTGATTCTGGAGAAGAGGTATTCCGGCAGATGGAGCGGGAGGTGATCGCCTCTCTTCCGGATGGTCCTGCTGTCATTGCAACCGGCGGCGGCGCGGTGATGGATCCGGAGAATGCTCGCAGACTCCGTCGAAAAGCACACATCATCCTCCTGACAGCAGATGAAGAAACCCTTCACTCCCGGATACAGGGGAGCAGCCGTCCGGCACTCACCCTTCTTTCGGATCTGGATGAGATCCGCCATCTTTCCGGGGTGAGGATGCCGGTCTATCGTGGTCTGGCCGATCTCTGCATCGACACCGGCTCAATCAGGGCTGATGAAGCCGCAGCCAGGATCATCCACCTGAATGGGATGCGAAGACGGAATCCGGAACTCTTTGCAGAGACCCTGGCAGAACTCAATTGCGATACCCCGGATGATCTCATCAACTGCCCGCTTATCTTTGGGATCACCGGAAACCCCGTCTCCCATAGCAGGAGCCCGCACCTCTATAATGCACTCTTTCCTGAATATGCCATACCTGGAAATTACCTCTTCATCCCGGCGAAATCGGCAGAGGATGCAATCCGGATTATGCATTCACTTGGAGCGAAAGGGCTATCTGTCACGATCCCATTCAAAGAGATGATGATCTCCTGTATCGATGAGCCGGATGCGGATGCCCGGGCTATTGGCGCCGTCAATACGGTCATCTCCTGTAACGGGCGGCTCTATGGACACAATACCGACTGGATCGGCATCCGTGAGCCCATCCGCGATCTTCGTGGAGGAGATGCCCTGGTTCTGGGTGCAGGGGGAGCAGCTGCAGCCGCAGTCTATGCCCTTCAATCGCTTGAGATGGATGTTACCATTGCAAACAGAACAGAAATGCGTGGTGAGGTGCTTGCAGAGCGGTTTGGATGCAGGAGTGCCCCGCTCTCCTCCTCGATTAACGCCGATCTGATCGTCAATGCGACCCCTGTCGGGATGAAGGAGGGTGACAACTCTCCGGTTCCACCCGGATTATTGAAACCGGATACAATCATCTTTGATCTTGTCTACACCCCCCCCATGACTCCTCTCCTCAGGGAAGCCGAAACAGCGGGATGCCGGATCATACAGGGCACAGAGATGTTCATCCATCAGGCGCGGGCCCAGTTTACCATCCTCACCGGAATCGATCCCGGAATCGAACGAATCAGGGGGGTGCTCTCATGAACACCTTCGGCCACCTCTTCTGCTGCACCACATTCGGCGAGAGCCATGGTCCCGGACTCGGGGTGGTGGTGGATGGTTGCCCCCCCGGCATACCGCTCACTGAAGATCTGATCCAGCCATACATGGATCGACGGCGTCCGGGCCGGGATCCGACCATGTCGCCTCGGGCAGAACCCGATCATGTGGAGATCCTCTCCGGAGTTTTTGAAGGCAGAACCACCGGGATGCCGATAGCGATACTGATCCGATCAGTTGCACAGAGAAGCGGTGATTACGATACTCTCAGATCGATCTTCCGTCCGGGACATGCGGATTACACCTACCATAAGAAGTACGGGTACCGCGATCACCGGGGTGGCGGGCGGAGCTCAGGGCGGGAGACGGCGGCACGTGTGGCTGCGGGTGCAGTTGCATTCCAGTGCCTTTTCAATCAGGGGATCTCGATTCGATCCCGAATACTGGAGATTCATGGCAATTCCAATCCCGATCAGTTCGAAGAGGAGATCCTTGTGGCAAAGGAGGGCGGCGATTCAGTCGGCGGCATCTTCGAGCTTTTTGCTGAGGGTTGCCCGGCAGGGCTTGGGGATCCGGTCTTTGGAAAACTGGATGCTGCTATTGCCGGTGCGATGATGGGGATCGGCTCGATCAAGGGAGTTGAGATCGGGGAAGGGTTTGCTGCTGCACGGATGTCTGGAAGCGAACATAATGATCCGATCAGACAGAGCGGCTTTGCCACAAACCATGCAGGGGGGATCCTCGGCGGCATCAGCAATGGAGATCCTATCGTTATCCGGTGTGCTGTGAAGCCGACACCCTCGATCTCGCTTCCACAACAGACAATCAATTCGGAGGGTGAGGAGGTCGAGATATCAATAAGGGGGCGTCATGACCCCTGTATTGTGCCAAGGGTTCTTGTTGTTGCCGAATGCATGCTTGCACTCGTGCTTATAGATGCAGTTCTGATGCAGAAGAGGTTCACTGGCTTTTGAGCAGGAGCCTGATAATCTCTCTCATCTCCCTGATATGGTACTGTCCGGCAGCAGTCGCATTCCCGGCATGGCAGTAGGCCCACTCTGATCCTATCACCAGGAGAAAGGGCCTCAGCCATGCATACCCGGATCCCATAATCGAGATGCAGATCGGTTTTTCTGCTCCAATGGTATATCCAAGGAGTGTAACTGCATCTTCGTTCTTTTTCGGAGAGACGACAATCTTTGGGATATCACCATATGACCGGAGCTCTTTTTCGCAGAGCGAGAGCTGATCTGGGTCCGGCATCTCTTCAGTGTGATAGGAGGCTATGATCGTCTTCTGCTGCGATCGCACCCAGTCTGCATGATGAGAGAACCGACGCTCGATGTCAACGATATCTGCATAGGGAATAAGTCTCTCTATGCGGCGTTTCCATTCGACTGTATCCCCGGCAAACCGTCCACCTTCATGTACACTCCTGATTGTTAGGAGCAGCAGCCCTTTCCATTTTGATCTGATCGCCTGAAGATCTGCCGGCGTGCAGGTCTCCATCAGGTCAAGCCTGAGTTCGATTGCCCATGGATCCCCGGCTGCTGCACCCTCAAATTGTGAGAGGTCATTGATTGATATGATATACTTCATCTGAAACCACCGCCAAGGAAGGGACCTGTTGTGATTCCCCCCCATGAGATCGAACGGATATCATTTTTCAGCTGATCAATAGTGCCACCTGAGAGAGCTGAGGAATAAGCCCGGCATATGGCAGCGGCATACTCTTCAGTTCTGGACCTGAGCTCAATTCCGAGAATTGCAATTCCGGCATCAAGGATCAGATCCAGATGATCGATGAGGCAGGTCTCAACGGCATTTCCTATAATTGTCCTGCACTCGCCATCCACCCTGAGTGGAAATGATCGTCCTGTCTGATCCATAATGGCTGCGAGATGCGATCCGGTATGTGACGGACAGGGGTATCTCCCATATGCAATACAGTGTTCGGTGATCATTGCCGGAACCGATCCCTGCACAAAGAACTCAACCACTTCATCATCCCCGATGCAGAGGCTCTGAAGTTCTGCCAGTGAGATCTCCCTTGAGAGGGTAACTGAGTTGTGTGATGGTTTGAGTGCTTCGAGTGCTGAGTGGTTGGTGATATTCAGTGCAGAAGATCCGGCAACCGCCATCTCCGGAACACGTGCCCGCACTGCCTCGGAGACACCCACACCCCCGACCATCACTCCATCGATTCCGGCAGCAAACAGATCATCCAGAAGGGGCAGGGCAGCATCAAGGAATCTCCGGCGTGTGATATCAGGGAACTTCCAGAAACAGGCTGCCCCATGCTGATGGCAGAGTTCCATCACTGAGATAAGTCCATTTCTGACCGCGTCCTGCCATTCTGAAAGATCAAGCTTCTGCCTTCTTCCACATGAGGAGAGCGCGATTGCTGGTTCATAATAGATCCGTCTGCATCCGCCTGCAAGCGCACCCCTCACCTGATCGATTGAGTCGGCATAGGCGGCGATCACCGGGGGATCGGATCGCCTGACAGCGGGTGGTCTTATCTCTTTCCTGAAGCGCCTGAGTCGCTCGCTGGCTTCTTCCACTTCTTCAAAAGCGGGCTCAGCAGATCGGATCAGGGCTTTTTCTGCTTTGGCAAGGAGCTCTCTCCTGAGTGCAGTAATCTCCTGTATGGGAAGGAAGAGCCCGCCATCATAGTGCAGCTCTTCGATAACAGCCTCAAAGTGTGTCTCGCCGGTGCGGGTTAGGAGATCTGAGATCGTTTCCGCAGTCAGCGGCCGTGTCCTCGCCTCTGCCATCGGGGAGGCAGACCGTGCGGTGACGATGATCTCCTCACTCTTCATTCCCCTGAGATGACCGGCCACAGAGAGATGCCCCTCATCCATCCTAATGAAAAGCGATATCCTGACCTTCCTGCCGCCACCACGTCCAAAGGTTGCGATAATCGCTGCGGCTGCCTGCTCCACAGAGGCACGCCTGTTGATTGCAACCACCATCCCCCTTTTCACGGGAACCGGGACCTTGATCCGCATTCGTCCGCTTTCAACTCGAAGATTGGTCCGGATCTCACAGCCGATATCTTCCTCTCCATCTTTTGAGAAGACGATCCCATCCCCTCTCTCCGGGTATGGTGCCTCAAGATCCCCGACGACTGCCTCCCCGCGCTCACGATCATACCACTGGACGGTTCCAAACAGAACACCCCGGTTATCAGGGCGTTCCTCTGAGACGAATGCTGATCCCATTCCGCCAAAGAGGTGTCCCTCAGTAAAGCCGCGATTAAATGCAAACTGTGCTGCGAGGAGTTCCTCAGGATCGGGCAAGAATATCCCGGATTGAATCTGATCGAGTGCCTTCCGGTAGATCGAGGTGACGGTTGCCACATATTCGGGGGATTTCATCCTCCCTTCAATCTTGAGTGCCGCGACATCCATCATCTCAGGCAGTCGGGGATATGTAGCGAGATCCTGTGGTGAGAGGAGGTATCCCGGATCCCGCTCCTCGCAATCCGGAATTATTCTCCCAAACCGATCTCCTGATCCGATGACCGGCATGTACTTCCGGCGGCATGGCTGGGCGCAGGTGCCACGGTTTCCGCTTCGCCCGCCGATGACAGAAGAGAGAAGGCATTGCCCCGAGTACCCCATGCAGAGGGCGCCATGAGCAAAGAGTTCCAGTCCTATGCCAAGCGCCTCTGCCTCATGCTGCATACTTCTGACTTCATCGATAGAGAGTTCCCGCGCAAGGACTACACGGCTGATCCCATGCGCTGCCGCATATCTGAGCCCTTCGATGGAATGGATCGTCATCTGGGTTGAGGCATGGAGCGTGAGCTTTGGCATAATCCGGCGTGCAATCGAGAGCACCCCGTGATCCTGGATGAGAATCGCATCGGCTCCGATCCTATAGAGGAAGAGGAGATATTCGGCCACAGCAGGCAGTTCATCATCAGATACGAGGGTATTGACGGTGACATAGATCTTTATAGAACGGGCATGGGCATCCTGTATCGCCTGTACAAGTGCGTCATCATCGAAGTTGGCAGCATATGCCCGTGCGCCGAAACGGCTGCCTGAGAGGTAGACCGCGTCTGCTCCTGCTGCAACGGCAGCCTCAAATGCCCCGCGGGATCCGGCAGGTGCCAGAAGCTCAGGGATGTGTGTACTCCTCTCCATTATGCATACTTTTGGCACAGATGGAGATAAAAAGAGGGGATTACCGGATATCGACACGCTCGCCGGTGACCATGTAATGGATCTTCTCGGCGGTCTTGCATGCATGATCCGCACACCGTTCAAGATAGCGGTCAATGAGGAGGTAGGTTGCGCAGTAGGGAATGGTTTTTGGATCCTCTTCCATGATCCTGATACAGTCCTCATAGATGGAATAACGCAATCGATCAATTACATCATCACGTTCAGAGAAGCCCCTGATCATCCCGAGATCATGTGTCCGGAAGGCGGTGATTGCATCTTCGAGCATCGATATTGAGAGCCCAGCCATCTCCGGGAGCCCCACCATATCATGAACATGAATCCCCTCTGGGAGTTTGTAGGTGCAATGGCAGATATCCTTTCCATATCTTCCGATCCTCTCAGATGAGCTGATGAGGTTCATACAGCATGAGATGGTCCGGAGATCCCGTGCCACAGGCTGGTTAAGCCCTATCAGCTTGAGCCCCTCCTCTTCGAGCTGATCGCTTCTGAGGCCGAGGAACACCTTTCTTGGAACCATTATCTGCTGATGCATCTCAGGCTGCCCGTTTGAGGTGCCGCAGAATATGCAGTGGCTCTCCATTCCCCCGGCAATCTCACAAGCCTGCTCCCGATCAAGTGATCGGAACGCATCAAAGGAATCCCGGAGCATTGTGAGGGCGAATATGCTGTACTTCTCAACCGATCTCTGGTATTCCTCAAGTTC
>NPIF01001622.1_pt1 | contig 23112 bp, 17 predicted proteins | sample 8637461 | NCBI WGS metagenome assembly NPIF01 (sample SAMN07420641, study PRJNA396082) | bioreactor metagenome | isolation source: sample BR12 brine-fed electro-methanogenic bioreactor BR | place: Japan: Kochi | collected 2016-12-09
TGACTGGGTTCGATGACGACGAGGTCGCTGCCTCCGAGCGCTTTGAGCTCCGGGATCAAGCGCGGCAGCTCGCTGCGGGGCACCGCCGCCTTGACGGCGAAGCCCTCGTCGCCGTGTAGCGGCGCGATCGTCGGCTCCCGCATCGCCGGGAGCGCGCCGACGAGGCGCTCGAGCGCGTGCGCAGCGACGTTGACCTCGAGCATCACGCGTGAGCGCGCCTCGACGACGGAGCCGAGCAGGAGGACGAACTCGTCGGCGATCCGCCGCTTTTCGGGATCGTCGAGCGCGCGGGGGTTCGCGTAGAGCCGCGTCGACGAGCGGAGCAGCTCGTCGACGATCTCGAGCCCGTTCGCGCGCAGAGTCTCTCCGGTCGCCGTGTTGTCGACGATGACGTCGGCGTCCTCGGGAGGGAAGACCTCGGTCGCCCCGTATGAGTGGACGAAACGGGCGTCGAGATCCACCGCGGCGATCCAAGCGCGCGTCAGGCGTTCGTACTCCGACGCGACGACGAGCCCGCGCTTTTCGAACGCGCCGGACTCGGCGAGCTCGCGCGGCGTCGCGGCGACGAGTCGTACCGGGTCGAGTCCGGTGTCGTAGAGCTCGACGAGCTCCGCGTCGAGCTCCGCGGCCCAGTCCGCGCCTGCGAAGCCGAGATCACGTGAGCCCGCGTGCAGCATCTCGACGATGTTCTGCGGTTTGAGCAGCTTGGCCGTGACGCCCGGGATCGAGACACTGGCCCGGTAGCCGCGGGTCTGGGTGCGAATCGTGACTCCGGCTTCGCGAAGCAAGCCGAAGACGCCGTCCTGCATCCTTCCCTTCGGGAGGGCGAGGCGCAGTCGCGATGGGTCTTCCCAACTCTTCATCGGCGTGTTCTCCACGCCGGCTCCGAGGCTCGCGACCCGTGGGCATCCTGCGCGTGTGCGCAAGAAAAGGCCGGCCCCGGGGGGCCGGCCTTGGTTGTCGTCGTCTCGCGTGTCTACGCGAAGCTACGCCACCTCACCGACCCCTTGCGGGCCGTGATGGTGATGATGGCGATGAAGCTGTGCGCAGGTCTTGTTCATGACCGGGTCAGTGCAGCACGGGCTGCGGGAGGTGTCAAGGCGCGAGATCACCGGACGGCACCACGCTGGATCCGCCCGAAGTGCGCGTGTCCACGGCCGTACCCGAAGCAGCCGGGCACGGAGAGCGCTGCACAGAAGCGACGAGTTGGACGATACTGAAAGCCGTTCAGCCGCGAGAACCCTTGCCCCGTGGGCGATTCCGGCCGAACACACACTTAGCACTCCGTTTACCGCTGTTAACCCTTGACGCCCGATGCTGTTGAACAGAGCTTGAATTTACGTGGCGCCGGACACGAGTTCCGGAGCCCCGCGGTCGATCGGGGAGCTGGGCCGGGAGCCCCTCTGGCGGAAGGACCCGCCGGAGCCAACGCGAGCAGGACGCCTCGCACGGAAGAGACACGATGCGAAACCCCCTCACACACTGGCGGCTGGGACTGGCACTATCCCTGACCTTCCTCCTCGCGGGGACGGCCTTGGCAGGGGGCTACACGATCGAATCCAAGGACGGAAAGTCCTCGATCAAGTTCGGCTTCCTGACCCAGATGCGCGTCGAGTCCCTCGACACGGCGGACGGTGAGGACAGCTCCAACGACCTCTATTTCCGGCGGCTGCGCCTCCTCGCGGGCGGCAAGATCGGGGAGAAGTGGAGCTTCTTCCTCGAGACCGACAGCCCGAACCTCGGCAAGGGCAACGCGGACGGATCGAAGAGCGCGAGCGACATCTTCATCCAGGACTTCGTCGTCACCTACAACCACTCGAAGAAGTTCAAGGTCGACATGGGCATGTTGCTGCCGCCACTCGCCCACAACAGCAACAACTCGGCAGCCAAGCTCGTGCCCACCGACTACGGCCCGTACTCCTTCCTGCACAGCGGACCGACCCAGTCCCGCGTCGGACGCGACTACGGTGCCGCCATCCGAGGCCACGTCGCGAACGAGCACCTCGAGTACCGCTTCGGCGTCTATCAGGGCGTACGCGGCGAGGGCTCGACGAACGGCTTCCGCTACTCGGGCCGCGCCGTCTTCTACCCCTTCGAGGCGGAGACGGGCCTGTTCTACACCGGCACCTCACTCGGCAAGAAGCGCGTGCTCGCGTTCGGCGCCGGCTTCGACAAGCAGGAGGAGTACACCTCCACCGCGGTCGACGTGTTCTGGGATCAGCCCGTTGGGAATGGTGACGGCATCACCTTCCAGGCCGGGCTCGTCAACTACGACGGCGACACCTTCCTCGAGTCGCTCCCGGAGCAGGACGCGACGATGGTCGAGCTCGCCTACTACTTCGCGAGCGCGAAGCTCCAGGCCTACGCAGCGTTCTACGAGAGGGACTTCGACAGCGTGCTCAGCGCCGACGAAGAGCGTTTCGAGGTCGGCGTCGGCTTCTACCCGAGGGGCTACTCCCGCGTGCTCAAGATCTCCTACGGACAGATCTCGAAGGATGGTCTCCCCGACCGAGACCGCTTCCTCGTGCAGCTTCAGCTCCTCGCGTTCTGAGCAGAACGAAGACCGAAACGCGCGGTGGTGACCTCACCGCCGCGCTTTTTCTTTTTGCCGGCTCCCGAGAATCGACGCGGCGAGAACGCCCCCGAGCACGAGGACCCCGCCGAGCACCGTCTTCACGCTCGGCCACTGCGCAAGGATCAACCCCGCACCGAGGATGCCGTAGACGGGCTCGAGCGGCGCGACCAGGCTCGCGTGACTCGCGCCGACCGCGTGAATCCCGCGGATGAACAGGCCGTGCGAGAGGGCGGTGAACACGACACCGAGAAGGAGGAGTTGCGCGAGCTCGGACCCACTCGCGCCCACGAGCCCACGCGCGGTGAAGGGAAGGACGATCACGAACGCGAGCGCGTTCTGCCAGAACGCGAGCTCGAGCGGCGCGACATCGCCGGCGAGGCGCCGGTTGGCGAGGATCAGCAGCGCGAACAGAAACCCGGAGAGAAGGCCGACGAGCCCCCCTCGAGTCCACGGGTCTTCGAGACGGATCGATGGCAGGACGAGGAAGACGCCGATGAGGGCGACGGGCGTGAAAGACGCCTCGATCCACCGGAATCGTTCACCGGGGAGCAGGGGCTCGAGGAACACGACAAAGACCGGAAACAGCGCAAACGAGAGCAGCCCGATGGCCACGGTCGAGAGCCGGATCGCCAAGAAGAAGGTGGCCCAATGCGCGGCGAGCAGTGCCCCGAGTACGAGCATCCGCGCGAGGAACGCCGGTTTGGGAGGACGCCTCCCCAGCACGAGAGGAGCCAGCGCGAGAGCCGCGAAGAGGGTGCGCCCCGAGACGATCTCGAGAGAGGTGAGCGACAGCGTCTCCGCGAACAGGCCGGCGAGGCCAAAGAGCGCGACCGCCACGTGAAGACCCGTGCGCCCTGCTCTCACCCGCCCGCTGCTCGCTTCATCCGGCACGTACCACCCTCCCGAGGAGGCGATTATGCCGGACTCCAGCGGAGTCTTGCGGGGCCCGGCGGCGCCGGGGGGGAGGTGGTCACGCCGCCGGGCCCCTTCCTCGTGCCGCGCGTCCGCCGCGGTCTTGCGGAGCGCACGACCGAAACGCATGCGGGCCGGGCTCTCGCCCTCCCGCGGAGAAGTCGTCCTCCAGCGCGACCTCGCCGAAGTGCGCGCCGCCACCGCGCAGTTCGCACCAGAACCGAGGTCGGCAGGGAAGACACCACGCTCTTCCCGGATCGCACCGTACTGCCGAAGCCGATACCCGCCCCGGAGCCGGTGCGGTCTCATGCAAGACGTCATGCGGATCCACCCCTGGGTTCCGCACGCTGCGAAACGGCCCCGCTCCTTCCCCATCACGCGGCCGAATCTCGAAGATACCGGAAAGTAGCAACTCGATTCAACGGCCGAAGAAAGGCGTAGCTTCCGGCAAAGGAAGTGCTTGCACGGAGCACGGAGCCGACCAAGACTGGGCCCGGGGAAGTTCCAGGGAGACCCGTGCGGATCGACCGGTTCAACCACGCGGCGCGCATCGCCGTCATCTACGGACTCCTCGCCACCGTGTGGATCCTGTCCTCGGATTGGATTGCAGAGAGCGTGATCGGCGGCGAGGCCCTCTCCTCGAGAGTGCAGACGGCCAAGGGACTCTTCTTCGTCATCGCCACCGCCGTTCTCCTCTACTTCTTCTTCCGGCGTCGTGAACGCCTGCTGCTCGAGAGGGAGAGCTACCGTCGCAAACTGCTCGAGTCCCTCGGGGAGCCGGTCTTTCTGCACGACGGCGCGACGGGCACTTTGCTCGAGACCAACGGAGTCGGGCTCGAGCTTCGGCAGCGCACGGCGGCCTTTTTCGACGCCATTCCCAAAGCCGCCCCGATCGCCGGGGGACCACCTCCGTTCACACCCGGGACGGCCAAAGCGTTGATTCTCGCCGCGGCCGCTGGCGAGCCACAGAGCTTCGAGTGGGAGGTTGAGATCGAGGAAGGCGTGCCCGGGCACTTCGAGATGCTGTTGCATCCCGTTCCCTTGGGAGGGGAAGTCCACGTCCTGGCCGTCGCCCACGACATCAGCGCCCGCAAGGCCGCCGAGAAGGAACGCCGCCAGCTCGAGCTCCAGCTCCGCCAGGCGCAAAAACTCGAGGCGATCGGCCGGCTCGCCGGCGGCGTGGCTCACGACTTCAACAACCTGCTGACACCGATCCTCGGGTACGTCGACATGGGACTCGACGATGTGCGGGATCCCCAGCTCCACGAGTACTTCGAGCAGATCCAACGGGCAGGCCTCCGCGGTCGCGACCTCTCTCGGCAGTTGCTCGCTATGGGCCGCAAGCAGCACCTCGACGTCCGCCTCGTCGGCATCGACGACGTAGTCGACGGCAGCCGCAGGATGCTGCGGAGATTGATCGCGGAAGACATCGTGTTCCACGTCGAGCTCGGCGCCAGTACGGCTCGAATCAACGCGGACGCCGGCCAGCTCGAGCAAGTCCTCGTCAATCTCGTTGTCAACGCTAGCGACGCGATGCCGGAAGGCGGCTCCCTCACGATCGCGACCGAGGTCACGACACTCGACGCCCACGACGTGGCGACGCACCCGCCCCTCAGACCCGGAGCCCATGCGGTGCTGACCGTCGCGGACACGGGCTGCGGCATGGACGCCCCGACCCTGGACCGCGCGTTCGAGCCGTTCTTCACGACGAAGAGCCCCGAGATCGGAACCGGGCTCGGCCTCTCCTAGGTGCACGGCATCATCGAGCAGCACGATGGGGGCGTGTTCACCTACAGTGAGCCCGGACAGGGGACGACGTTCCGGATCTACCTGCCGCTCGCCGAGAGCGGCGAAGAGGACGAAGCGAGCGAGACCGACGAAGACCGCGTCTTGACCGGCGACGAGCTGGTTCATCTCGTCGAGGACGACGACGCGGTTCGCGAGCTCGCCGAGAACATCCTCATCCGTGCCGGTTACGCGGTAATCGCCGACGAGCACCCGGCACAGGCGCTGGAGAGTCACGCCAGCCTCGACACCCAGCCGGTGCTCCTCCTCACCGACGTCGTCATGCCGGAGATGAACGGCCCCGAGCTCTACGAGAGGCTACGCGAGCAGAATCCAGACCTCGCCGTGCTCTTCATGTCGGGTTTCACCGGCAACCGGCGTGACGGCCGCCGCACTTTGCCCGAACACGCGCCCTTGATCCACAAACCGTTCCGCGCGCGGGACCTGCTCCATAGGATCCGGCAACAACTCGACCAGCGCTGACATCGGCGTGGACTCGTTCGCTCCGGGCCGCGCGGCTTCGGGCGATAGAATCCTTTGCCATGAACGTCTACGAAACCCTCTCCGATCCCGTCGCGCTCACCGCCTTCGCGCTCACCTTGCTGCTCCCCGTTCTCACCGGCTTCCTCACGCTGCGCCGGACCCGCTCCGGGACGGACTTCATCCTCGGCGGCCGGCGCATGGGCAAGGTCGTCGTTGCGCTCTCGGCCGTGTCGTCCGGCCGCTCGTCCTGGCTCGTACTCGGGGCCTGCGGGATGGCCTACACGCGGGGGCTCGGTGCGGTGTGGGCGATCGTCGGCTACACACTCGCGGAGTTTCTCCAGTGCCTCGTCCTCGGGCGGCGACTCCGCGCCGAGAGCGAGCGGCTCGGCGCCCTGACCCTGCTCGACACCCTCGACGGGAAACACCCGGGGAGGAATCACGCTCTCCGCATTTCGGGCGCCGCCATCATCATCCTCTTCACAACCGCCTACGTCGCCGCCCAGCTCAACGGCGGAGCCAAGAGTCTCGAGTCGGCCCTCGGGATGCCGTTCGGCGCCGCGTTGCTCGCCTCGGCGGGCCTCATCCTCGTCTACATGGTGCTCGGAGGCTTCGTCGCCGTCGCGTACAACGATGTCGTCCGCGCATCGATCATGCTCCTGGGACTCGTCGTCCTCCCGGTCTGGGGCCTGGTCGTCCTCGGAGGCGTCGGGGCCCTGACCAGCGCCCTCGGCTCTCTCGACGCCGCGCTCCTCGACCCACTCTCGCTCGGCGCGGGCCTCCTCATCGGCTTCGTCGGCATTGGCCTCGGTTCCCCCGGGCAGCCCCACATCCTCGTGCGCTACATGGCCATCGACGACGCGGCCAAGCTCCGGGCCGCGGCCTTCATCGGGACGTTCTGGAACGTCGTGCTCGGAGGCGGCGCGATCGCGATCGGCCTCATCGGCCGCGCGCTCATCCCGGACCCCGCAGGCCTACCCGGCGGCGACCCCGAGATGATCTACCTCGCGCTCGCCTCGGCTCACTTCGGGCCGCTCCTCTTCGGCCTCCTCGTCGGGGGCGTGTTCGCCGCGATCCTCTCGACCGCGGACTCCCAGCTCCTCGTCGTCGCGACGACGTTCGTGCGAGACGTTTACGAGCGGGTCCTCCGCCGGGACGACTCCCTCGACGAGCGCACGCGACTCCTCGCGAGCCGAGTCGTCGTCTTGTTGGCGGGCGCACTCGCGCTCGTCCTCGCCTTCGTCGCGGAAGAGTATGTGTTCTGGCTCGTCCTCTTCGCCTGGAGCGGGCTGGGTGCGGCGCTCGGACCAGCGCTGCTGCTTTCTCTACTGTGGAAGCGCTGCTCGCGTGCCGGTGTGCTCGCCGGCATGTGGACGGGTGCCCTCGTCACCATCGTCTGGAAACTCTGGCTGAAGGACGCGACCGGGCTCTACGAGTTGGTACCGGCTTTCTTCGGCGCGGGCCTCGCCGTCGTCGCGGCCAGCGTGACTTGGCCCGACCGGGCTAGCGATACGCCGCCCGACGACCATCCCGCGCCGCGGTAGCCCGTTCGGAGCGCGAATCGGGGTATGCTCGACTTCCCACCCCGGGAACGATGCAATGCCCATAGCCCGTTTCTTCTTGCTTCTCGCGAGCGTCGCCGCTTGCCTCCTGGTCAGCGCTTGCGCCCCGCCAGCCGCCTCCTCGTCCGAGGTCGAAGCCGAGCGGGCGCTCCTCGAAGCAGAGCTCGCGCGCCTGCTCCCCGCACTCGGCGCGCCAGGAGCCACGCTCGCGATTGCGCGCGGGGACGCGAACCCGATCGCCGTCTCCGCGGGCGTCGCCGACCTCGAGACCGGCGAGGCGATGCCGCCCGATGCCCGGATGTTCGGAGGAAGCACGGGGAAGACCTTCGTCGCCGCGCTCGTCCTTCAACTCGTGGCCGAAGGAAAGGTCGCGCTCGACGATCGAGTCGCGCCGCACTTCGAAACCGAGGGCTGGTACGCGTCCTTGCCGAACAGCGACGTACTGACGGTGCGCATGCTCCTCTCCCACACTTCGGGTTTGCCGCGCTACGTCCTCGACGAGCGCCTATGGCGCACCTTGAACGAGGAGCCGGATCGTACCTTCGAACCCAAGGAGCTCCTGCAATTCGTCTCGGGTGTCGCAGCCGTTCACCCCCCGGGCGAGGGTTGGGCCTACTCGGACACGAACTACCTCGTCCTCGGGCTTCTGGTCGAGAAGCTGACGGGACAAAGCTACTACGCCGAACTCGAGCGCCGAGTCCTCGCTCCGCTCGCGCTCACGGACACGGAGCCCTCGACGAAGCGCAGGTACGCCCGGCTCCCCCAGGGGTACACCTCGGAGGGCAACAAGCCCCCGTTCTTCCTTGCGGGAACGACGGTCCTCGACGGCGAGTACATCTTCAACCCTTCCTTCGAGTGGACGGGCGGTGGGCTCGTGACCAGCGCTTCGGACATGACGCGCTGGGCGTCGGCTCTCTATGGCGGCAAGGTCGTCGAGACGCCCCTGTTCGAGGCGATGTTCGAGGCGACGCCCATCGGGGCTTCCGACGGCGCGGGCTACGGGCTCGGCGTGTTCGTCTGGCCGAGTCCGTGGGGCGATGTCGTGGGTCACGGGGGCATCTTCCCGGGTTATCAGACCCAGGTGCTCTACCTCCGAGACCACGAGCTCGCGCTCACTCTCCAGGTCAACGCCGACCGCACGAGTGGAAAGCTCGAACAGAACCTCAAACAGCTACTCGACGCCTTGATCCCAAAACTGATCGAGACGGAGGAGAGTCGCGGCTGATCCGCACTGGCCCATGGCGCCGGCAGACTCCACGTTGGTAGCGTGGAGTCGAATTTTCTGCGAACGGAAAGGGGCCGCATGCCCGCTCTCGGCGACAAGCTCCGCGCGGAACGCGAGCGCAAGAAGCTGTCCCTCGACCACGTCTCCGCCGAGACGCGGATCCACGCGCGGTATCTGGGCTTTCTCGAAGACGGCGCGTACGAGGAGCTCCCCGGCGGCGCATTCACGCGCGCGTTCATCCGCGAGTACGGCCGAAGCCTCGGGCTCGACCCGGCGGAACTGCTCGCGGACTTCGAGCGCGAGTCGAGCCCTGCCGAACCCGAGGAGACGGAGAGCGACACCGACGTTTTCGCCGAGACCATGCGCGATGCGCTCGGGGTCTCGCCCCGGCGCTCGTTCGGACTCGGTAGATGGGGACGATCGATCCTCGCCATCGCCGTCCCGGTCGTCGCCATCGGGCTCGCCGCCTACTTCTTCTGGCCTCGCTCGGCCCCCCCAGACAGCGACTCCGCGCCGCCTCCGCGGGAAGAGGCGCTCGCCGCACCTAACGCTCCCGTCGCGAGCGACACCGAGACCGTGAGCGAGCCCGCGGAACCAGCCCCGACCCCCTCGAACGCCACGACGCGCCCTGCACCCGCCGTCCCCGAACCCGCGCCGGCGCTGCACGACACGACGGACCCGGCAGAGGGGCCCTCCCCCGCCGTCGCCGCGCCCATCTTGGGAACGACGGCCGCAGAGGATGAAGCGGGCACCGAAGCTCCGGGCGAAGGAATGGCCTTCGAGCTGAGCGTCCCGAACCACGGTGTGGGCACCGCCGTCGTCGAACGAAACCTCGTTGGGCGCGCGGATCGTTTCCCCGAAGGAAGCGATGTCGTCTTCTGGACGCGAGTCCTCGGCGGGGGGGAAGGCGCCACGATCGTCCACGTCTGGAGCCACGAGAGCGGTTGGACGCGGCGCGCGATCCTGCCCGTGCGGGCTGCCCACTGGCGCACCTTCTCGCGACGCACGCTCGAGCCCGGTCTCTTGGGCCAGTGGAGCGTCGAAGCTCAGGACCCAGAGGGGCGGGTCCTCGCGCGGCTAGAGTTCACCGCCGTGCCCGGAGCGAGCACCAACATCGCCCAGTAGTCCTGTTGCGGATCTCTCGTAATGGGCATATGCTTCTAACATCGAAGCCCGGGAACCCTCCCCAATCCCGCTGAGGGCCGCGGAGCCACTCTTCATGCGCGCCGCGATCACCCGGGCCCAGGACCCGCTCGGGTCCCGGAATTCGAGGAGGCTTCCATGCCTGGATTCAATCGTAGAGGTCCGCGCGGCGAGGGCCCGCGCACCGGTCGTGGCCAAGGCCCATGCGGCCAGGCCGCTCGCTCTTCCTCCAAGACGGACGGCGCTGCCGAGACTCCCCAAGAGCCCGAACCTGTCGAACGCCCGCTTCCTTTCGGTTTCGGAGGAGGCCAGGGGCGCGGTCGCTGCGGCGGCGGACGCGGTCAAGGACGCGGCCAAGGACGCGGGCGCGGAGCGGGGCGCGGCCTCGGCTTCTGGCGCGCAGCCCCACCGGCCGCCGACCCCCGCGACAACCAGTAGCCCTACCACCAAGCCATCACTTCGCCGCTCCCGAGACGGGGGACGCGAAAGGAACCACCGTGAAGATCTGTCTCTCCTCAACGGGCGTCACGCTCGACGCGCCGCTCGACCCGCGCTTCGGGCGTGCCGCCCACCTTCTCGTCTTCGACACGGAGTCTCGAGGGCTCACCGAACTCCACGGCGCCGCGGGTGCCGCGCACGGGGCGGGCATCCAGGCGGCGCGTGCCGTTGCTGGCGCCGCGTGCAGCGCGGTCATCACCGGCCATATCGGTCCAAACGCGCACGAGGTGCTCGAAGCTGCGGGGATCGCGATTCACCTGGTCCAAGGCGGCAGCGTCGCGGATGCGATCGAACGATACGAGAGCGGACCTCTCTCCCACGCCAGCGAGCCGGATCGCGCGGGGCACGAAGGTCTCGAGGGATGATTCTCGCGGTCATCAGCGGAAAGGGCGGCACGGGCAAGACGACGGTCGCCACTTCCCTCGCCCGCGTCTGGAACCACGCGGACGAGCGCAATGTGTGGCTCGCAGACGCCGACGTCGAAGGGCCGAATGCGCGGCACTTCCTCCCCGGTCTCACCTGGGAGGGCGAGCGTGAAGTCCACGTCCCGGTCCCGGTGGTCGACCCGATGCGTTGCACTCAGTGCGGCGTGTGCGCTGCAGAGTGCGCGTTCAACGCTCTCGCCGTCCTCCCGTCCCGCGTCCTCGTCTCCCACGCGCTCTGTCACGGCTGCGGCTTGTGCACGCGCGTATGCCCGTCGGGCGCGATTGACGAAGAGCCCCGCCCCGTGGGTGGTCTTCGCTCGGGCCACGCCGGCACCCTCCCCTTCCTCGAAGGAGCCGTGAGCGTGGGCGAGGCGCGTGCGGTACCCGTGATCCACGCCTTGCTCGAAGAAGCGCGGGCCCGGTGCGGTGAGGCGGACTTGATCCTCGACGGCCCTCCTGGCGCGGCTTGCCCGACGGCCGAGGTCGTCGCGGCCGCCGACGTCTGCCTGCTCGTCACCGAGCCGACGCCGTTCGGACTGCACGACCTGATCCAGGCGCACGCACTCCTCTCGGCGCGGAAGAAGCCTGCCGGCGTGCTGATCAACCGGGTTCGCGGCGCGCGCGAACGTCACGAGCTCGCGCGCTGGTGCCGCGAACAGCGTCTCCCCGTGCTGCTCGAGATCGACGACCGCCGCGATGTCGCCGAAGCCTACGCGCGAGGAAGCAACCTCCTCGACGCGCTCCCCGAGCTGGCTGAGGACTTCCTCGAGCTCCGGTCCCGGCTCTCCTCGCTCGCCCGGGGTGAGAACGAAGGAGCCGTCGCATGAAAACGGTCGTCGTGCTCAGCGGAAAGGGCGGCGCAGGTAAGACCTCCATCGCCGCGAGTCTCGTGCCCTGGCTCACGCGGCCCGTGCTCGTCGACGCCGATGTCGACGCGTCGAATCTCCCGCTGCTCCTGCACGCCGAGCTCGTCGAGTCCGGCCCGTTCGTCGGCGGACAGGTTGCGCGCATCGACGCCGCGTCCTGCACCCGCTGCGGTGCTTGTGTCGACGCCTGCCGCTTCCACGCGCTCGACGATGCGGAGGACGGCGGCGCCCCGGTCGTCGACCCGCTCTCCTGCGAGGGCTGCCGCGCTTGCCTGGCTGCCTGCCCGGCACGGGCCATCTCCTTCGAGGACGCGGTCTCCGGAGAGTGGTCGATCTCGAGCTCCGCGTTCGGGCCGCTGGCGCACGCGCGACTCGGCCCTGGAGGCGAGAACTCGGGAGCCCTCGTCGCCCACGTTCGGAAGCTCGCCAAGAAGCTCGGCGAACGCGAGAACCGTGCGCTGATGCTCGTCGATGGCCCCCCGGGAACAGGCTGCCCCGTCATCTCCTCGCTGACCGGTGCAGACCTCGCCGTCCTGGTCACGGAGCCCACTCCATCCGGACAGAGCGATCTCGAACGTGTGCTCGCGCTGACGCGGCACTTCGACGTGCCCTCCGTCGTGGTCGTCAACAAAGCCGACCTCGACACGGCCCGCACGGAAACCCTCGCACACGAGCTCGGCGCGAGGGGGGTCCACGTCGTCGCTCGCCTGCCCTACGACGCAGCCGCCACACGCGCGATCACCGAACGCCAGCTCCTCTCAAGCGCGTCTCCGGAATGGAACGCACGTTTCGAGAGGCTCTGGGAGGAGATCGAGAGCCGGCTGGCTCTCGCCGCGCTCCCATAGCGGTTGACGCTGGATGGGTGATCGACGACGGTAGTCGCGGGAGGCCACCGTGATCGATCCCCGCATGACGAGGCTCGCCGAAGTCCTGGTTCTTCACTCCTGCGCCGCCAAGCCAGGAGACAAGATTCTGATCGAAGCGACGGACATGCCCGAGGAGTTCGTCGCGGAGTGTGTGCGCGTCGCCGCAGAGCACGACGTCTCACCTCTCGTGTCCATCAAGAGCAGCCGGGTCAACCGCTTGCTCTTGCACCACGCGCAGCGCGATCAGTTCGAGTTGATGGCCGAGCTCGAGAACGCACGCATGAAGGCGGTCGACTGCTACATCGGAGCGCGGGGCCGGCACAACGTCGCCGAACTCTCGGACGTACCGCGCGAGCGCATGCGGATCTACGACGCGACGGTGTGGAAGAAGGTCCACATCGAGACCCGGGTCAACGAGACCCGATGGGTCGTGTTGCGTTGGCCGAGCCCGAACATGGCTCAACTCGCCGACATGCCTACCGATGCGTTCGAGGATTTCTTCTTCGACGTCTGCACCGTCGACTACAGCGCCATGGCCGCCGCGATGAAACCCCTCGTCGCCCGGCTCGAAGCGGCCGAGCACGTGCGGATCCTCGGTCCCCGCGACACGGAGCTGAGCTTCTCGATCAAAGGGCTCCCCGCCCTCGCTTGCGCGGGCCAAAACAACATCCCGGACGGCGAGGTCTTCACCGCTCCGGTCCGCGAGAGCGTCGAGGGCGTGATGCACTACAACACCCCGACCCTCTCGGACTCGGGAGTGACTCACGAAGATGTCCGGCTCGTGTTTGAGCGCGGCAAGATCGTCGAGGCGCGCTCATCGAACAGCGAGGACCTCAACGCCGTGCTCGACACCGACGAGGGCGCCCGCTACGTGGGCGAGTTCGCGTTCGGGGTCAATCCATACATCACGCGCGCGATGAAAGACACGCTCTTCGACGAGAAGATCGCGGGCAGCATCCACTTCACACCCGGAGGCGCCTACGACGAGTGCTTCAACGGGAACCGCTCCGAAGTGCATTGGGACATGGTCCTGATCCAGACCCCCGAGTACGGGGGCGGCGAGATCTGGCTCGACGACGTGTTGATCCGCAAGGACGGGCTCTTCGTCACCGACGATCTCGCCGCGCTCAATCCCGACGCGCTGAAACGCTGAGCGGAGGCAGCCTCCAGTAAGTGGCGCTGCGCCAGAGCCACTCGGCGGGGCCAAAGCGCATGCGCTGGACCCAGAGGGTCGAGACGGCGAGCTGCACGATCCAGACTCCAACGACGACGAGCAGTTGCTGCGGGCGCGCGAGCTGCCCGAACAAGCCGAACCCGTGGCCGTAGAAGATCGTCGTGCAGATCACGGTCTGGGCGAGGTAGTTCGTCAAGGCGGTTCTCCCCACGGCGGAGAGCGGACGCGTCCATCGCCGAGCGAGGACACCGTGCAAGAAGAGCACGAGCCCGATCCAGCCCAGGGCTACGAACACACTCCCCCAGTAGTTGAACTGTTTGCCGAGGAAGAAGGCGCTCTCGAACTCGTAGCCGTGGCGGCGGCAGAAGGCCATGCCCGCGATGACGAGCGGGAGGCCGATTAGCGCGCCGAGGACCGCGAGCCACCCGTAGACCCGCCGCGGGAGTGCGCCGCTGAACACCCCCCACTTGTAGAGCGCCATGCCGAGGAGCATCAAACCGCCCGCGCGCCAGAGCACTTCCTGGAGAAGAAGACTCGTCTGCATGAAGAGCGCCGTGGGCACCCGCTTGCTCATCTGATCGAGCCAAGAACCCTGGTAGGCGGCGATCTCGGCCTGAACGTGTTCGGCGCTCGGGAGCCACCACTGCGACGCGACCTGTTCGACCTGACCTTCCGGCCAGAAAGGCATCGTGACGTGAAAGAAGACGTTGAGCAGCGAGGGCAACGCAACGGACGCGGCGGCGAGGACGAGCAGGGTTCGTGGAGAGCGTCTCCGCAGCAGATAGACCAGACAGCCACACACCGCGTACGCGAAGAGGATGTCGCCGTGCCAGAACAAGTAGGCGTGCGCGAGGCCGATCAGAGCGAGCACGAACATCCGCCGGTAATGCGCCGCGGCCGGCGAGAGGGCCGCCTTCGCGCGCCGCTCGCTCATCAAGACGATGCCGGCGCCGAAGAGCATGCTGAAGATCGACATGAACTTCGCGTCGAAGAGAAGGTGACTGAGCTGCCAGACCCAGCTCTCGGCTCCTCCGAGCGCGCCGGCCGCGTTCGGGTTGAGATACGCCGCGCCGATCATCGAGAACGCCTGGATGTTCATCACCAGGATCCCGAGTACCGCGAATCCACGAAGCGTGTCGATCGCGTCGATGCGGTCCGTTCCGCTGACTGGCCCCGTCGCTCTGAGCTCGCTCATCGGCCCTCCCTCGAAGACTGAACGAGCATAAGCCCCCCGCGGTTCCAGGAGTCGTTCCGAATTGTCGAAAGACGTCACTTCCTTGCGCGGCGCCGGGGCGCCGGGGAGACTGGCGCCTCGGAGGAGCTTCCTTGAGCTACGCGTCCTACCTCGCCGCCGAGCGCATCATCAACGAGGGCCTGATCCGGGAGGGGCTCTCGCTCCTGCGCGAGGGCCAGCCTCCGCGTGACCCACGCGCTCGCATGGAGGAGATGCGCTCGTTCCTCGCCGCCTGCGGCGATCCCCAGGCCGGTGTGCCCGCCATCCACGTGGGCGGCACCTCGGGCAAAGGGAGCGTCTCTGCCGCAATCGCGGGCGGGCTCGCCGCCGCCGGATTCCGTGTCGGCCTCCACGTGTCGCCTTACCTCCAGTCCGCGACGGAGAAGATCTGGATCGACGGGCGCTTCGTCTCCGCGGAGCACTTCGCCGAGCTCGTCGAGTGGGTGCGTCCCGTCGCGGAGCCACGGGTGCATCCGGACACCCCGGCCTCGATCCACGGCATGGCGTCCGTCGCCATCGCACTCGAGGCGTTCCGGCGTGCTGCGGTCGACGTGATGGTCTTCGAAGTCGGATGCGGGGGGCGATTCGACCTCACCTCCTTCCTCGAGACGGAGGTTGCGCTCGTCACCAACGTCGGCTGGGACCATGTCGTCTCGCTCGGCCCGACCCTCGAGGACATCGCGTGGCACAAAGCGGGCATCGCCCGCCCCGGCGTGCCGCTGATCACGGGCGCCCGGGGGAGCGCCCTCGAGATCATCCGCGAGGAGGCCGAAAAGTGCGGCGCGCCGCTCGAGATCGTCCCGCAGGGCGGAGACGCCCACGGCCACAACCTCGCTCTCGCGAGCGCTGCGGTCCGCGCGTTCTCCACGCGCCGCGGCCGCTCGCTCGACGAGCACGCAATCCGTCGCGGTCTCGAGAGCGTGCACCTCGCCGGGCGGAGCGAGCTCATGCCCAAGGACGGGGGCCCGTCCGTCATCCTCGACGGCGCCCACAACGCGGAGAAGATCGCCGTGGCCGTGGAACGCGCGGAGGTACTCGCTCCCGGCGCACCGCGCGTGGCGCTCGTCGGCTTCCTCGGCGCCAAAGCGAACGAAGAGCTCGTCCGCCCGCTTCGAGGCCGTTTCGATCGTGCGGTGGTCACGGAGCCGCAGGTCTTCGGCAAGAAGCCGCTCCCTGCCGAAGAAGCGGGCCGACTCGTCGAGGCGGTGGGCCTGCCCACCGAAGTCGTCCCCGAGGGAGAAGCGGCGCTCGCGCGCGCCCGCGCGCTCGCAGGCCCCGGCGGCGCGGTCCTCGCCACCGGGTCCTTCTATCTCGTCGGGGCCCTGCGAGACCTGTGGTACCCGAAAGAGCAGGTCGTCACCGAGCGAAGCTCCTGGCCTTCCGTCTGAACGCGTCGACCGCCCCCTTTTGACACTTGTTCATCTCATGGGATATAACCCGTGTTCGTTCCGGGTATTCCCCTCAAGTTCACAAAAAGTCGGAGCTTCTCGGGAGGCTCCGCAACGTTTCGTGGGGGCGCCTCGTGGGAAGGGGCGCCAGGGTCTCCGCCGTGCCTGCTTCCCAAGCACGGCGTCACAAGGAGGGAACATGCGAAGGTTGATCGTGCTAGGAGTCATCGTGTTGCTCGTCGTTCTGGCCGCCCCGGTGGTGGCCCAGGACGAAGAGGCCGTGCTCGCGCTTGGCTATCAGATCAAGGTCACCAAGGGCCACGAAGACGCGTTCGAAGCCGGCCTCAAGAAGCAGGTGCAGTGGTACAAGGACAACGCGGAGACCTGGCACTGGCATGCGTGGGAGTGGATGACCGGCAAGAACACGGGTCAGTTCACGTTCCGCACCCCCGGGCACAAGTGGGCCGACATGGACGCCCGCAAGGAACGCGCGCAGCGTGCGCGCGCGCACTTCACCAAGGAGGTCCGCCCTCACATCGATTCGATGCAGGGTTCGATCGGCGCCGCGATGCCCAAACTCTCGCTCTGGCCCCAGGAAGAGGGCATCGTGCCGATAGTCTCGGTCTACGAGTTCCGGATTCACTACGGCATGAGCCAAGACTTCCAGAACGTGATCCAGAAGCTGCACGACGCGATCGTCAAGGCGGAGTACCCCCTCCAGTACGGCTGGATGACCACGGTCAACGGCGGGGAGGTCCCCACCTATTGGCTCGTCGTGCCCCACAAGAGCTGGAGCGCGATGAAGGGTCCGGAGAAGCCCTTCTGGGTGATGGTCGAGGAGACCGTCGGCCGCGCCGAGGCGAGCGCGCTGCGCAAAGCGCTCGTCGAATGCGTCAAGGAGGAGCACTCCGGCATGGCGCGTTTCCGTCCCGAACTGAGCTACGTCCCCGCCGAGGGCTGAGCGCGGTGGACCCGTGACGGGGTTCTCGGTCCCGGAACCTCGTCACACCTTCTCGCGCGTCAACGCATCGCTTCCATCCGCGTCCTATCCTTACGGAGCGACGCCGCCGGCGTGGGCCGCATCGGTGTGTCGCGCCGCCTGGGAGAGATGCGATGCTTCGTGGCCGCCCCCTTTGCCTACTCCACGTCTTCTGCGCGCTCGCTATCTTGCCTGCAACTTTCGCAGCCGAGGTCACGGGGCGGGTGTGGGCGGGCGACGCCCCCCTCTTCGGCGCGCGCCTTCTAGTGGTGAGCAAGTCCGTCGTCGCCGAGACCGAGCCGGCCTTCCAGCTCGTCTTCTCGGATGAGAATGGCTCGTTCAGCGCAGAGCTCGACGCGCCCGGCCCCTTCCTCGTCCATGCCGCCGCCGTCGGCTTCTCGGCCCAGACCATCGAGAGCGCGGGCGGCTCGCTCGAGATCCACCTGAGCCGGGGGAGGACGGTGCGAGGGCAGGTCCTCGACCGGACCGCTGGCCGGCCACTCACCGGTGTCCGCGTCACCTTGCAGCCCCCCGATTCCCAGAGCTTCCCGGCAGAGGTGCGCGACAAGCACGTCCATCGGCACACGAACACCAACGAAGAAGGCCGCTTCGCCTTCACCGACATCGGCACCGGACAGCCGAGAGTCGTCGTGGAAGCGGAGGGCTACGAGCGAGCCGGGAGGACTCTCCTCGTCTCGCGCGACTCCGACACCTCCGATCTCCTCTTTGCACTCGACGCGGGCGTCTCGCTGTCGGGCCGCATCGTGGATACCGAGGATCGCGCGATCGCCGGGGCGCGCGTTCAGGTCCTCCCGAGGATGGGCGGCCCGAGGCGCGCCTCCCGGAACGTGGCAACCCGCGTGACCCTCACCGATGACAGCGGCGCGTTTGCGCTCGAAGGTCTGCCCGCCGAGCCAGGCTTCCGCGTTTCGGTTCGAGCGGACGGATTCGCTCCCCTGCAAAGCGGGGTCGACGCGAGGGACGGCGAGATCGAGTTCGTGCTCGACCGAGGCGCGCGCGTCAGCTTCCATCTCGCCGACGCGGAAGGGGAGCGCCTCCCCTGCCCGCGCACCGTGCTCATCCTCGACGCTTCGCCGGACGCCAGGTGGCGGATGCCCGTCCGGTCCTACGAGGGCGACGAGATCGAGACGACGAAGAGCGGTTGCGAACTCTCGTCGGTGCCGACAGGCGCCGTCGAGTTGCGCATGACGGCAGACGGCTTCATGCCGACAGTCCGCGAGCTGACACTCGAGGCGGGTGAACTCCACGAGCTCGGGCCGATCTCCGTCCCGGGCGACCCCAGCGTCCGCGGCCGTGTCCTCGACGCCTCCGGAGCGGGGGTCGCCGGCGCACGCGTCACCATCACGCCGGCGCGCCGCGGGCGAGGGTCCTGGGGTGGAGGCGGCGTCGCGACGACCGGCGGTGACGGCGGGTTTCGACTCGCCGGCGTCGATCTCGACCAGGCTCACTCGGTGCGCGTCGAGCAGGACGGGTTTTCGCCCACGGAGCAGCGCGTCGAAGACTTGAGCGCTCCGCTCCTGCTCACGCTGAACGCCACCGGCACGCTTCGGGGGAGAGTGCTTCGCAAGGACCTCGCGCGGCCCGCAGCGGGATTCACGGTGAGCCTGACCCGACAGCAGGAGGCGTCGAGCACCGGGTCCGGCCGCCGGCGCGGCATGGGCGCCCTGCGGCGACAGATCCGCCAGGGTCGCAGCGAGACCTTCGTCGCCGCTCCCGAAGGACGTTTCGTGATCGAGGCGCTCGAGCCCGGCTCCTACGCCGTCGAAGTCTCCGCTCCAGGATGCGTGAGTGTGCGAGAGGCTCCGGTCGTTGTCGCGGCCGGCAGGAGCAACGAGCTCGGCGAAGTGTCGATCGCGCCGGGCGCGCGGCTCGAAGGAGTGGTCGTCGAAGGTGAGACGGGAGCGCCGGTCGCAGGTGCGAGCGTACGCCGCGTACGCCCCGGACTCGACGTGAACCAGTTCCGCGGTGAAGGTCCGGTCGAGGGCTCGATGAGCGACGGGGATGGGCGTTTCGTCCTCGACGGCCTTCCCCACGGACCACTCAAGATCGATGTCGAACACGACGCGTTCGCTCCCGCCAGCGTCGAGTTCCAGATCATGCCCGGCGAGCCGTTGCCGTTCACGACGGTCGAGCTCGGACAGGGCGGGTCGATCTACGGTCGCGTGCGCAACGAAGCCGGCGAGTTGCTCGCCGGGGCCCGCGTCATCGTGGCGACACCGAGCGCACCCGGCTCCCGCCGTATGACCGAGACCGATGAGAACGGTCTTTACCTCGTCGAACGGCTCCGGCCCGGAAGCTACACCGTGGTCTCCGTCGGAGCGGCCGACCCGGGCGCCCAGCGGGGTCGGCGGGGGTTTGGCGCGGGCGGGCTCGAGATGCAGCAGGTCGTGCTCGAGTCGGGCGAGAGCCTCGAGGTCGACTTCCCCGACCCCGGAGCCGATACGCTGCTCGCACGAGGTCAGATCCGGCGCGCCGGCGCGCCGCTGGCCAACGCTCAGCTCTTTCTGACACGCGAAGGTCAACCCGGCATGCCGGCGATGGCCGAGACCGACGAGGCCGGGCGCTTCGACACCGAGCTCCCCGGCCCGGGCCAATACTCGCTACGTGTCCTCGTCGTGCCCGACGGCAGCACGGAGCGCCGCGTCATCAGCGCACAGCTTCGCGTCGAGATCACGCGAGACAACGCGGGCTCGCTCGAGCTGACGCTGCCCGAAGCCCTCGTCGCCGGATTCGTGCGCGACGCGTTGAGCGGCGAGGCGCTGAACTATGGGAGCTTGAGCGTCCTCAAACGCGGTGAGGACGACGCGGTGGAGACGATCGCGACCTCGCGCACCCGCAAGGACGGGAGCTTCGAGATCAGCGCGCTCCCTGACGGAGAGTTCTCGCTGCTCGTGTCAGCCCCGGGTCGTGCAGCCCAGGTCGTCGGCCCCTTCGAGCTCGAGGGAGACGACGAGCTCGACGATTTGTCGCTGAGTCTCGAGGCGGCGCGGCCTCTCGCGGTGCACGTCGAGTCCGGAGCCGGCGAGGTGCTGACCGGCATCCTCGTCATCCCGCTCGGGCAGGGTGAGGACACCTGGACCTACGCGCGGGAGTTCGGCTTCTCGGACACGGACGGTACGGCGTGGCTTCGTACGCTCCCCGACGGCATGTGGGATCTCGCGATCGCCGGCAACGGAGTTGGGCTGAGCGTCGTCGAGGACGTCGAACTCGCGGAAGGGGCCCCCGAGGAGCTCACGGTCGAGACGGTTCCAGCAACGCGCCTGGTCGTCGAAGTGCGCGACGAGGAGGACCAGCCGATCGCGGGAGCGCAGTTGCAGATCGCCGAGAAGGAAGGCCGCGAGCTCACCTCCTTGCTCACTCAGCCGATGGTCGCTCGCCGACTCAGGGTGTCGCTCACGAGCGACGCGGAGGGCAAGGTTGCGCTCGAGGTCCTCGCGCCCGGCCGCTACGCACTCACGCTCCAAGTTCCCGGCGGGGCCAATCTCTCGAAGACGATCACGCTCAGCGCCGGGTCGGAGAGCCGCTGGCTCGCCACCGCGCGCTGAGCGCTCTTCCGCTTGGCTACCGCAGCGGCGTCTCCCCGCAGGTGTTCTCTGCAGTGACGAGGTAGAACCAGGTCTGACCGTCACTCGCCGCGCCGAGATCGAGCCACTGGATGCCCGGCTCGCCCGGGTCCGCGTCCTCGTTGACGGTGGCGAACGCCGCACCCCAGCTCGCGGGGTTCGGCCCCGCGTCGCGGTAGACCTTCCAGCTCGTGCCCACTTCGGCCGGGTCATCCCATCCGAGCTGAAGGTCGGCGCCGGCCTTGTCGATGAGCAGACCCGTCACCTCGCCGGGCAGATCGCAAGCGACCTCGTGGATCGTCAGGTGCTGGTCGACGGCGACGTCGGCCAGCTCGGTCACGCTGAGCGTCGTGTTGGGCCAGCGCACGCGAATCGAGTCGATCGTCGTCGCCCCGCCGAGACCGAAGGTCAGCGCGAACTCCTTCGCGGGCCCCTGGTGCCCGTTGCCCGCATAGACCTCCCGGGTCCAAGTCACCCCGCCCGCGGTGAGTGTGACGCGCGCGCCGATGGCGCTGCGGTTCGCCTGCCCCACCCCGCCACCACCGACGAGGGTCAAGCGGATCCAGTGGTTGTCCGTGCCGACGTCGTTGCGCCATAGCTGGAGCGGCGTCGACTTGTTGAAGCCAACGATCAGGTCTTCGTCGCCGTCGAGGTCGAAGTCGAGCGGCGTCGCGTTGCCGGGCGGGTAGTTGTTCGTGTTGATCGAGTTGAAACCCGAGTTGACCGTGTCCGGGGAGAAGGTGTTGTCCGCGTGCTGCCGGAAGAGATAGATGCGGTTGTTGCTGTAGCCGCTCTCCGTCAACACGAAGTCGTCGAGCCCGTCGAGGTCGAAGTCGAACCAGCTCGCGTAGTGGTCCCCGTGGTGGGTCGTGTCCGGATCCTCGCCAGCGCGCCCGTCGACGCGGCCGTAGTCCCACGAGAAGACATCCGCGGAGTTGGTGACGACCGTCGAGTGCACGCTCCCGGCTCCGTCTCCCACACCGTGCGTCATGATCTCGAAGAAGTCGATATCGCCGTCGCGGTCGTAGTCCCGCGGCATCGTGCCGAAGGACACGGCGAGCCCCGGGAAGCCGCGATCTTGGTTGTACTTCGAAGTCGCCGCGATCTCGGTGAAGGTCCCATCGCCGTTGTTGCGCCAGTGGCGCGGATACGAGAAGAACACCGTGCGGCTGTACGGCGGCGCGAAGAGGTCCATGTAGCCGTCGTCGTTGGAGTCGAAGGCCGCGACCGCGTAGACGCAGGTCGTGTTGGCCCCGATCCCCGAGCTGTCGGTGACGTTGGTGAAGCTCCCGTCGCCGTGACCGCGGTAGAGGTGGTCCTTCGTCAACGTGCTGTCCGGCTTGTACCAGTTGCCGATGAACAGGTCGACGTTGCCGTCGTTGTCGTAGTCGAGGAAGGTCGCGGCCGGCGTGTTCCAAGTCTCCTCGAGATGGAACGGCGAGTTCGGCGCGAGCGTGAAATGCGCAGAGCCATCGTTCAGCAGCAGCTCGTTCTTCCCGAGCGCGAGATCGTAGGTCCGATGCAGGTAGACGTTGGTGAAGATGTCGAGGTCGCCATCGTTGTCCACGTCCGCGAAGATCGCGGAATCCGAGTGACGACCGTCCGTCGTCCCTTCTCGATTCGCCCGGATCCCCGAGGCCGCGGTGTGATCGACGAACTTGCGGCTGAACGGGTTCCCAGGGTCGTCACCCGGGACATTGAGATAGACGAGCTGCTTATCGAGTACATCGGGCGGCGTCGCGCCGTGCGCCGGCTCGAGGTGCACGACGAGGTCCGGATACCCGTCCCCGTTGAGATCACCGACAGAGATCCGGAACCCGTAGATACCGTCGAGCGCCTCCTCCGTAGTGACATCGCTGAAGTAGGGGGGCGTGGGTTGTGAAGAAACAGCCACTACGCCCAAGAAGACGACCACAAAGGCCGCGAGACCGCGCACGAAACCCATAAAAAACCTCCCCGTATCCTCCAGAGGCAGATATACGGGGAGATGGGTAGGTCGGCCGCCCGGAATCGCTCCGGATTCCGGGCGCTCGGTCGTCGACGATTGTCAGTGCCGGTTGCTGGGCTTGCCCTGAGACTTGCGGGACTTGCCACCCCCGCGACCCTTGTCGAAGGACTTGTAGCTCCGGCCCCCGGACTTGCCCGAAGAAGCGCCCTGAGCCTTGCCAGAAGAGCCGCCCTCACCGCGCTCGTAGCGATCACCGCGAGGCTTGCCGTAACGGCCGCCCTGAGACTTGCCCGAGGAACCGCCCTCACCGCGCTCATAGCGATCACCGCGGGGCCCGTCGAAGCGACGCCCCTGAGCCTTGCCCGAAGAGCCACCCTCACCACGCTCGTACCGATCGCCGCGAGGCTTGTCGAAACGACGCCCCGGAGACTTGCCCGAAGAGCCGCCCTCACCACGCTCGTACCGATC
>NPIF01001988.1_pt1 | contig 23107 bp, 26 predicted proteins | sample 8637461 | NCBI WGS metagenome assembly NPIF01 (sample SAMN07420641, study PRJNA396082) | bioreactor metagenome | isolation source: sample BR12 brine-fed electro-methanogenic bioreactor BR | place: Japan: Kochi | collected 2016-12-09
CCAGCGAAGTGTTCCCTTTACCCTGGTATTCAGGGATCTGCCTGGCGAGGTGGCGGAATTCGAAGTGCTGGTCGTGGCCAGCGAACCTGTAATCAAATAGGTTTCCGCTAAAACGAAAAAACCGCCCTCAGGCGGTTTTTTTCATTTTTCAGCATCGGTCCGGCTGCGGGACACTCCGGTCTTTACTTATCGTCTTCCGGTTTATCCGGAGTCACGTCGATCTCGTCCTTTCCCTGGAAACTTTTGCGAAAATTAGTGATGGCCGTACCCAGGGCCGAACCGATCTCAGGAAGCTTGCGGCCTCCAAAAATCAACACCACAACACACAGGATCAGGATAAGCTCAAATGTTCCGGGGATCCCCATGCCTTCCTCGTGCAAAAGTAAAAAAAAAAGAAGAGGGGAGCGTTTTAAAAACGCTCCCCTCCGCTTGTTTGTCAGGGAGCCTTGATGGCGTCCACGGGACAACAGTCAACGCAAGCGCCACAATCGGTGCAAGCATCGGCGTCGATTACGCGAACATCACCCTGCTCTGCGATGGCGCCGAGAGGACAGGAATCGTCGCAGGCACCACAGTTGATGCATTCTTCAGTAATGGTATAGGCCAAGGGATTCACCTCCTTTTCGTTAAGATAGGATCCATAATTCGAAGCCATTCGTACCTATATACAACAGCAGCCGTTGTTCTGTCTACTGCTAAAGCTGAGATCTTTTGAGCATGGTTATAAAAGCCTTGCAATTCCTGGGGGGGTCCTTTAGTATTTCGGAGTTTGTATCTTCAAGATAGGCGCTATATTTTAAAAAAGCGTTTTATTGTTCAAAGGTTATGCCGTCTGGCAAAGGGTTGCTAAACGAAAAATGAGGGAGAGGATCCATGGATATTCTTGCATTAAATTGTGGTAGTTCGTCGGTAAAATATCAGCTTTACAATTGGGATAAAAAAGAAGTCATCGCCAAGGGCGTGGTTGAAAGGGTTGGTATCGGCGAATCCTTCATCTCTCACGAAGTCCCGGGTCGCGCGGATTATAAAAACTCCCACGACTGCCCCGACCATACAGTGGCGATTGGCCTCATCATCAGGACCCTGATGGACAAGGAAGTCGGCGTTGTTAAATCCATGGAAGAGATTTCCGCCGTCGGTCACCGCGTCGTTCACGGCGGTGAAAAATTTGCCAGTTCGGTTCTGATCGATTCAGCGGTTCTCGATGCGATCAAAGAAGTACAGCACCTGGCTCCTCTGCACAATCCGCCGAATATCATGGGCATCGAAGCCGCGCAGAAAGTTCTGCCCAATGTTCCTCATGTCGCGATTTTTGACACCGCTTTCCATCAGACCATGCCCGAAGAGGCCTACATCTATCCTCTGCCCTACGAGTGGTATGAAAAGCACAGCGTGCGCCGTTACGGCTTCCACGGCACCTCCCATCTGTACGTGTCCAAGCGGGCCGCGGTACTGCTCGACAAAGATCCCAAGGAATGCAACGTCATTACCCTGCACATCGGCAACGGCGCCTCCCACGCGGCAATTCGCGGCGGTGTCTGCGTCGACACCAGCATGGGCATGACCCCGCTGGAGGGGGCTGTTATGGGCACCCGCTGTGGCGATATCGATCCCGCCATCCCTACCTTCATGATGGAGGTTGAAGGCCACACCGCCAAGGAGATGGACAGCATTCTGAATAAGAAATCCGGTCTGCTCGGCATCACCGGTCAGTACACCGACCGTCGCGATATCGGTAACGGAATCGAGGCCGGCGACAAGCGCTGCAAGCTGGCCCATGACATCGAATGCTATCGCATCAAAAAATATATTGGTTCCTACATGGCGGTGTTGGGCAAGGTCGACGCCATCGTCTTCACCGCCGGTGTCGGTGAAATGGGTTCCGAAATTCGCCAGCAGGCTCTCGAAGGACTCGAGGCCCTCGGAATCAAGATCGACAAGGAAAAGAACCTCAAGACCCGTACCAAAAAGGCCGAAGTGGAAATCTCCACCCCCGACTCGCCGGTCAAGGTGTTTGTTATCCCTACCGACGAAGAGCTGGTATTTACCGAAGACGTGGTCGGCATTCTGGAAAACAGCTACTGCGATCACATGGACTTCGCCTATAGCTTCAAATCGAAAGACTACGAACGCAAGTAGTTCGATACAGATCGCTACATAAAAAAGGCCGGTGGAAATTTCCACCGGCCTTTTTATTTGCAAGTTTGTTTCTGGTCTGGGATCAGCCCTGAGCCTGAACTGCGGTGATGGCGGTGACGCTGATAATGTCGTCTACCGAGCAGCCGCGGGACAGGTCGTTGACCGGTTTTCCCAAGCCCTGGATGATGGGGCCGACGGCTTCGGCTCCGGCCAGACGCTGGACCAGTTTGTAACCGATATTGCCAGCATCCAGAGTCGGGAAGACCAGGGTGTTGGCTTTGCCGGCCACCGTGGAACCGGGTGCTTTGCTGGCACCAACTTTGGGTACCAGGGCCGCGTCGGCCTGCAGTTCGCCGTCGATCTGCAGCTCGGGGGCCATCTCCTTGGCGATGGCCAAAGCCTCGATGACCTTGTCCGAATCTTCGTGTTTGGCGCTGCCTTTGGTGGAGAAGGACAGCATGGCTACCCGTGCATCAACGCCGAGGAAGCTTTTACAGCTGCGGGCAGTGGAAATGGCGATTTCGGCCAGGGCTCGGGCGTCGGGGTTGGGGTTGACCGCGCAGTCGGCAAACAGCATGGAACCGTTTTCGCCGTATTCGGGGGTGTTGGTTACCATGATAAAACAGGACGATACGGTTTTCATGCCGGGGGCTGGGCCGATGACCTGAAAGGCGGCGCGCAGAACATTGCCGGTAGTGTTGTAAGCGCCGGCAACGCAACCGCCCGCATCCCCCTTGCGAACCATCATGGCCCCGAAGAACAGGTTGTCATCGCCGGTCAGAAGCTTCAGGGCGTCTTCCCGGGACAGACCTTTTTTCTTGCGGATTTCCACCAGCTCGTCCGCGTAGCTGTCGAGCTGGGGAGCTTTTTTGGGGTCGAGCAGGGTTACGCCTTCGAGGGAAACTCCGAGGTCGGCGGCTTTGGACTGCAGGGTTGCGGGATCGCCCAGCAGTACAACCTTAGCGAGGTTGTCTTTCACTATGGGGCCGGCAGCCTGAATCATTCGGTCGTCATAGCCTTCGGGCAGGACCACTGTTTGCAAACTCTGGCGGGCTTTTGCCTTGATCTGATCTACTAAATGCATTGCTTCCTCCTTCGTGGCAGCAGGGAATGGGTAGTGCTTCAGCGGTACTTTTTATACGTTATGGACCTCTGAGGGTCAACCTATTTTGTTCTCTCTAATCTCGGTAAGGCGGGGAGCCGAAGCCAATCCGCAGCTTCTGCAAAAGTCCCGAAATAATACAGCCCCGGCCGGATGGAAACTAACTGGCACCTGAAGCGGTATCCCTGTATAATGCTCCGATGCCAAAGACCAAACCTGGAGCCTGCTCCTGATGACTATTCATGGCCGGCACGATGCCGTTCTTATCGGATTTATTTTCTGTTCGTTGTTGTTGCACTTCCTGTTGCTGTATTTTCTTCCCGCCCGTTCTTTGAAGGACCTGCGTGAGGAAGAACCGGTTGTTGTGGAGGTGCGTCCGCCCCAGAGCCGCGACCGGGAGCTCGATCTGCCGGTTCCGCCGGAGCCTGTCGAGCCGCGTTCAACACCCGCCAAGCGCCTTGGTCCGAGCGATCAGGTGGTGCCAAAGGAAATAGCTCCCCCCGGGGATGCGCCCGAGGACCGCTTGCCAGTTGTTCCGGCGCAGCCTCGTCCCCCTTCACCTCCACCGGAAACTCCAAGTCCGGCCCCTCGACCTGATCCTGGCGATATCGACCTGAACCTGGCGCAGGATACCAGGGCCCGACTTCAGCAGGAGGCGCAGCGTAAACATCGCAAAGAGACTGAACCCGGGGATCAGACCGTGCTGGATATGAAAAAGGACTTTCTCATCTCCTTTTTCGATCGGTTTCGGCGTAATATCTACAATGTCTGGAATTATCCGCCCCAGGCGGTCAAGGCCGGCGAACAGGGAGTCTGTCTGCTGGAAATCATCATTAATCGTGACGGCAGTGTGGACAGCGTAAAGCTTCTGCAAACTTCCGGCTTCCCGACTCTGGACCGAGAGGCGGTGGCCGCTGTGTATCGTGGCGCTTCCTATGGTTCGTTGCCTACCGCTTACACCGAGGAAAAACTGGAGATTACGGCTTATTTTCAGTATCGACTGTCCCTTAGCGGTCTGCGCGGCGGGGATATCTTCGGAGGGCCGTAGGAGACCGCCGAGTGCTTTGGGAGACTGTCGGCCGCAGACCCCGGGCCTGCTTTAAAACCCGTCAATAAAATCCTGGTAGTCCTCACTTTCGAGCAGATCGTCAAGTTCGGCGGGAACGGCGATCTTGACTCGCACCAGCCAGCCGTCTTCGTAGGGAGAGTGACAGAGCCATTCCGGAGAGTCCACCAGGGCATCGTTGGTCTCAAGAATCTCCCCGGTCAATGGGGCGTAAAGCTCAAGCATTGAATTGATCGACCGGGTCGTTACCATGGTAGCGCCCAGTTCCAGTAGATCTCCCGGTTCGGGAAGTTCAATAGACATCAAATCTTCCAGATCTTCCTGCAGATATTCAGACACGCCGATGGTGGCGGTATCTCCTTCCACCAGCAGCCAGAGGTGGTCTTCCGTATAAAGTAATTCTTCTGGTGCTTCCATGTTTCCCTCCAGACCTGATTGCAAATAAAAAAAATTAACAGCCCCGCCAAGGCGTGCTGCGGGCGGGGAGCCCTTCCTGACTGGGGAAACTATACGAAAAGGTTCGGGAGCTGTAAAGTCGGAAAACCGGTGCTGCCGGGATGGGGTCTGGATTTTTTTCAGGAGATGTTTGGTGTCTAATTGGCATGGTCTCGTCGGGCGACGCCAAGCAGGAACAAGGGAAGCTGTATCGGATGAGGAAATTTTCCGTTTGAAAGGGGATCTGCACAGTAAAAAGCCCCGGCGGACCGCCGGGGCTTTTGTTTACCGTTATTCGTTGGCCGCTTTAGGACAGCCACCGCAGCCTGAACCCGCGGCTGCGGAAGGACAGGCCGCCGGTTTGTCTGCCGCCTTGGAATAACCCTGTTGATACCAGCCGCTGCCCTTCAGGGTGAAGGCGGTCTGAGAAATCAACTTACTGACCGGGCCGCCGCATGCCTGGCACTCGGTCAGTGGTTTATCGGAAAATTTTTGCCTGGCTTCAAAAATCAGGCCGCACTCTTCACATTGGTACTCATACATTGGCATCGGGCCACCTCCGAAAATTTTATCTTCGCCAATCTAATCACTTAGGCCCTGTTTGTCAAGAGGCTGGGAGATGCCTCGAATCCCAAAAAAGTCAAACGCTTTTTTATTGGAAAGATGAGGCGGGGGTGTGCTATAAGCTTAGTTTCATTATGTTCATCTGTCGGACTTTTCTTCGAAGGCAAANNATGCTTAACGTTGGAACTCCTGCCTGCCGACAGGCTCCACTCTGTATCGGGACGCCAGAGAATAAGATGGACGCATCGGGTTGGATCAAGCATGGAATCCTCTGCCTTAGCAGGCTTTTAGCGGGATTTCTTCTGTTCGTTGGTTTAGTGACTGGCGCGATGGCGGCTCCGGCGGTGAACCCGTCGCTGAGCCTCGACATGGACGTCGAGCGTTACGAAGTTGGCCCCCATCTGGAAATTCTGCAGGATGTCCATGATCAGTGGGACCTTTCCGATATCCTCAACCCCGATTTCCGGCAAACATTTTCGCCCGTCTCATCTGCCACGGTCAATCTAGGAATCAATTCCTCCTCCTATTGGGTGCGGTTTTCCCTGCAAGGGACCGCTCCGCCGATTTCTGCCGAACAGGGCAACCGTCCCTGGTTGCTCGATCTTGGGTGGCCCTTTTTTGCGCAGGTCGAAGCCTATATGGTCGTTGGCGAAACAGAGAATGCCCCAGAGGAGATTCTGCCGATTCCCTTCTGCGATATTTTCCGGTCTGTCGGACAACAACCTCTGCAGAAGCAGGGGATGTTGGCGCGACTGCCGGAACTCTCCCCCGGCGAACAGACGATCTATCTGCATTTGCGCCCTGAGGGTGTTTTCTTCCTGTATCCGGTAATCTGTACGGTTCCCAACTATCTGAAAACCTCGGCGCTGCGGATGCTCTGGTTCGGCCTCTACCTCGGTCTTTTGCTGGGGCTGCTGTTGTATAACCTGTTTCTTTATTTCTGTCTGCGTGATCGCAGTTATCTCTGGTATGTGACGTCCATGGGGGCGATCGGAGTCTACTTTCTAGGGGTCAACCGGTTGACCTTTGAATTTCTCTTCGATTTTACTCCGGACGCAACCCTGCGCCTAAGTCTGGTGGCCTTGGCGGTCAGTCTGCTTTCAATGCTCCTGTTCGTGCGCTGTTTTTTGCAAACCAGAGAGCGGGGACCACGGTTTGATCGCGTGATCCTGGGCATTCTGCTGCTTTTGTTGGGTGTCCTGCTCCAGATTCCGTTTTGTCCCGTCAGCTATCTCAATCGTTGCTTTCTGGTGGTTGGCTGTCTGGTACCCTTTGCCCTGATTATCACCGCCTTAACCTGCTGGTTGCGGGGCTATCGACCGGCTCGTTTTCTGGTTTTGTCCTGGGGCGTTTACGGAGCCGGAGGCCTGGTTTACGCCCTGACCTTTCAGGGCTGGCTCCCCTTTACTTATCTGACCTACAACAGCTTTTTGATTGGCTCTGCTCTGGAAGCGATTCTGTTATCCCTGGCTCTGGCCGATCGTATCAATCTTTTGCGCCGGGAACGGGAGCAACTCAGCTTCAGCGAGCAACGACACAAAGAGCTGGCGGTGACCGATATGCTCACAGGTTTATGCAATCGGCGTTATTTCGAATCCCAGATCGGTGTGGAAATCGAAAGGGCGGATCGGTTTGGCCAGAAGGTGACTTTGATGATGTTGGATGTAGATAATTTCAAGGTGTTCAATGATCGCTACGGGCATCAGGAAGGCGACCGGGTATTGGCCACGCTGGGCGAGATCATGATTTCCTGTGTGCGGGAGAAGGATGTGCCCTGCCGCTATGGTGGGGAAGAGTTCTCGATTATTCTGCCCGGTGGGCAGAATTCAACGGCCGTTGAAATTTACGAACGGATCAACAGCGAACTGCAAGGCCACCGGTTCGGCTGCGGCGAGCCCGGTGCCGGTCGAATCACCATGAGTATCGGCGTTGCCGAGCACCTGCCGGGGGAGCCGGCGGAGAACCTGGTCCGCCGAGCCGACCAGGCTTTGTATGAAGCCAAGCATCGCGGCAGGAATCAGATTGTCATTGCCAGCCGGGAACCGGAAGCGGTGTTTTTTTCCTGTTTCGGACTCCCGCCGTCCTCCAACCAGCCCCGGCCTTAATCCCCTGGGTTTTCTGCTTATGCCTGCTGTTGAACCGCATGCAGGGTGACTTGAACAGCTCTTCGCACCGCCAACTCTTTCATGGCCCTGTCCACGCTTTCGCTCTGTTTGCGATCGGCCAGCACGGCACAGACGCAGGCTGCGGAGAAATCGTAGACACCGGCCATTTTGAACAGAGTGCCGGCCTCCATTTCGTAGTTGAGGATGTTGAGCCGGCGATACTCCTCTGTAATCCCTTGTAGGCGCCGAAGCAGATGTCTATTGGCTGAGGATTGGGTGCGTTCCTGTCCTTCGTAGAAGGTATCGACCGAAGCCGTGATGCCCAGATGCCAGGGCACGCCGAGGCTGCGGGCCGCTTCAACAAGGGCCACGGTAAGAAACGGATCGGCGGCCGCCGGATATTCCACGGGGGCGATATCATCAGCGGCCCCCTGGCGACAGAGGGCCCCGCGACTGATCACTATATCGCCGACGGAGACTGTATCGGCAATGGCGCCGCAGGTTCCGACCCGGATCATTTGGCGAATGCCCACCTGGAAAAGTTCATTGACAACGATACTTAAAGAGGAGCCGCCCATGCCGCTGGTGGCAATCAGCAGAGGCGTGCCATCGGGCAGACTTACCAGGTAGCTGTTGAGCCCCCGTTCCTGGGAGAGAGCCTGCAACAGGGTCAGCTCCGGCGTCTCCTCGGCAATCTGCCGGCTGCGCTGCGGGTCGCCACAGAGCAAGGCAATTTGCGGGGCGGGGTCGCCTAATTGCTGACGACTGAAGCCGATATGGTACAGGGGGGAAGCACTCATGGCGTGGGAACCTCTGGTCTGTTCGGAGAAAAAGCCGAAGGGAGCAGGGCAGGCAGAGAGGTTTCCAGTCGCTGGCCGCTGTGGCAGAGACAGAAGATCAGGGCCTCGGCGGCGAATTCCTGCAATACCTGACGACAGGCGCCACAAGGAGGCGTCGGGGTTTCAGTGGGGGTATAGATGGCCAGGGCGATGAAATGACGCTGTCCTCGGGAGATGGCCTTGAACAGGGCTACTCGTTCGGCGCAACAGCTCAGGCCGAAGGAGGCATTTTCGACATTGCAGCCGGTTATAATCCGGCCTGTGGCGGTCAGTACCGCTGCTCCGACCGGAAATTTGCTGTAGGGGGCATAGGCCCGGCTGCAAGCCCGGCGGGCGGCATTCTCAAGGGCGAGTTTTTGAGCAGAACCCAGGGTCTTCATGCCGGGACAGTCCTCTCCCCTCAGCGGTTTTTACGGCGGAACAGATCCGTTTTCAGGCTTGAAATGCGGTCGAGAAATAGCAGGCCGTCGAGATGGTCCAGCTCGTGCTGAATCGCCACCGCCTCAAAACCGGTGGCACGGATGACCTTCTGTTCCCCTTGGCGGTCGAGAAAGTGTACCAGGATGTCTTCCGACCGCGTCACATTGCCGGTGTAATCCGGCAGGCTCATGCAGCCTTCGCGCATGGTTTTCTGCCCGTCTCGTTCCAGGATTTCAGGATTAATCATTATCAGCAGGCCATGGTGATTGTCCCTGCCGAGCTTGCTTCCGGAGACATCGACCACCACCACCCGCAGCAAAACGCCGATTTGGGGGGCCGCTACGCCTACCGAATGCCCCGCCGCAGTCATCGTATCAAGCAGATCCTGAATCAGAGCCTCGATTGTCCGGTTTAGCTCCGTCACGGGCTTGCAGGGGGTTTTTAACCGGGAGTCAGGATAGCACAGGATCTCACGGACGGCCATGGTCTAGAGCTCCACCGGGGTGATGTCTCGAACCGATATGTCCACCTGCAATTTCTTCTGCAGTTGATCCATCACGGCGGCCAGATGCTCCAGGGGGATGTCGGCCGGCAAGACCGCTTCGATCAGCATCACGTAAACCGGTCGTTCCGGAGACCCGATCAGTTTGGTATTGAGATCGGTAATATTGATCTGGCGTTCCCCCAATTCCTTGACCACCGGATAAACGATGCCCGGCTTGTCCGAACCGTAGACCGAAATCAGACAGAGTTCGCCGGGCAAGCGGGGGGAGGTCTCGCCACCGGCGGGCAAGGGGCGCAGTGAAACCGATAAGCCGGTCTGCTCAAGGGGCTCAAAGGCGGCACCGAAACTTTCCCGGTTTGTGAAGTGTGGATGGGCTATAATCAGAATCATGGCGAATTGTCCGCCAAGAATGGTACAACTCGAATCGGCGATATTACAGCCCAGGTTAAAAAGAATCTGGGTGACCCGGGCAACGATCCCGGGTTGGTCGTGACCGATGATGGTCAGGGCAAAATGGTTCATGGGGGACTCCTGCCGAGGTAAGCATGATGGCTTAGCCATCTCATGTGTTTTAAAAACATCAAGCCTGGACGAAAGGACAGTGATGTTCATGACCAGGACATTTTTCTAACATGACCGCTGGAAAAATGCCAACATTCTACAGGAGGCAGACAGATGTTGAAGCGACAGGATCTGGCCATCTCTTTTTTCAGGGCTTCCGGGCCTGGAGGCCAGAAAAAAAACAAGACCGAAACGGCCGTGCGAATCAAGCACCTGCCCAGCGGAATTCTGGTGGTCGCGGCCGAGGAAAGGTCCCGACAGCGCAATCTGGATCAGGCATTGCGCCGCCTTGAAGAACGCCTGGAGGCTCTGAACCGGCGACCGGCTCGGCGAATTGCCACCCGCCCAAGTCGTGCCGCCCGCGAGCGGCGCTTGCAGCAGAAGCGGCAACGCTCCGACGCCAAAAACAACCGGAAATCATGGTCGGATCCGACCTGAACAGCGGGAGGTCGGCCGGTTCCGGTCTCCCTGTTCCGATTCCCCTACAAAGGCTCCTGTCCTTTCAGCGCTCTGACCACTCCGGCTTTACCAATAACGATCAGGAAATCGCCTGCCAATAGCGTCAACGCCGGGTTAATGGTGGTAATCTGCTCCTCCCCTCGGCGGATGCCGATTAAGGTGACGCCGTATTCCTGGCGGAAGCGGAGGTCCACCAGTGATTTTCCCGAAAGGGCAGAACCCTCGGCGATCCGTAGCTCTGTGATCTCAAAAGGTTCGCTGTCCCGCGTCCAGTCCCTGTTTTCAAGTTGATTGAGTACCTTCTGGGCATCGCTCAATACTTCCGGAGGGCCCATGATGAGCAGCCGATCCCTCGGAAAAATCCTGAAATCCGGCTCCGGGTCGTAATAAACCTGTCCCCCACGACTGACCGCCAGAATCGAAACCCCGGTGAGGGTTCTCAGAGGAATCTCGGTGATGATCTGTCCCGCCACCACAGAATCCGAGCGGATCTGGACTTCGATAAAGGCGATGGGCCAATTGACGGATTGGGGCACAAAATTCATGGTATCGGTCAAGGCGTCGACGGCCTGTTCCGCTGCGTCGGCGAAGGGGCGAAACACCAGGTTGGCCCCCGCTTTTTTAAATTCCTGGGCTTCGCTTTCATTGGTCGCGGTTAGAGCCACCTTGCAGCAGCAATGCTTTTTCCTAATATTGCGTACGAAGGCCAGATTTACCTCCTTCGAGCGGACGGTGCTGACCATCCAGCGGGCATTATCCAGCGGCAGCTGCTCGGTCAGCTCGGGATCCGACATGTCGCCGTATAAAACAGACAGCCCTCGTTTGCGCCATTTGTCCAGGACGGTCGGGTCGAAATCGACTCCCAGCAGAATATTGTTGCGCCGCAGCAGGTATCCCGCCACGCCGCTGCCGTAGTTGCCCAACCCGACCAGAACCACATCCAGTTTGGCGCTCTGGCCAAGGGTATCGGTGGCGTCTTCCCGGTAAGGGTTGCGCCGCTCGAAAATCTTTAAGGCTTTGGATAAAAAGGTATAGAGTGGAGCGGAGTAGAGGATCATGTAGGTGGAGGTGAAAATGGTCACAACCCCTACCAGAGTTACCAGGCCGACGGTTTGGTTGTTGATGTGCCCCAGACTCAAACCCAGAGCGACCACGATAAGGGAAAACTCGCTGATCTGGGCCACGGTAAGTCCGGCCAGAAAGGCTGTTCGGCGTCGATAACCCATGAATCCCATAATCGCCAATACGATCAAAGGATTGCCGATGAGCACAAAGACCGAGAAAATCAGGGAAGCACCGAACTGCGATCCAACAGTAGACCAATCCAGGCGTGCGCCGAGATCAATAAAGAAAAACAGCAGAAGAAAATCCCTGAGCCCTGTCAGCCGGGTTCCGATGGAATCACGGTAGTCGGTGGAGGCGAGGGAAATTCCCGCCAAAAAGGCACCCACCCCTTTGCTGAAACCCAGAACTTCGCTGGTGGCGCCAAGCAAAACCGCCCAGGCAATAGCGAAAAGGGTTAACAACTCCAGGGAATAGGCCAGCCGCCTGGTAAGCCCCGGCAGGACAAATTTCATCAACAAGGCGACAGCGACCAGAAAGCCCACGCCTTTAGCGCCAATCAGCACGGTTTGGATAAAGGCGGTTTCTTCGGCACCCATGGTGGTGCCAAAAGTGGTCAGCGCTACCAGGGCGAGAATGGCCGCAATATCCTGAACAATCAAAAAACCAATGGAGATCTGACCGTGTAAAGAGTCGATCTCTTTTTTATCGGAGAGCATCTTTACAATGATAATGGTACTTGAAAAGGTTAGCGCGACGGCCACATAGGCCGCCGAAATAAAGGACATGTCTAAAGCCAGAGCGATCCCGAAGCCGAACACCGATGTAAAAATGATCTGACCCAGGCCGGTAGCCAGAGCGACGGGCCCAATGGTCCGTATCAGATGCAGGTCCAGTTTCAGGCCGACGACGAACAATAACAACGCTATGCCGATGTGGGCCAGTAATTCGATCTGATTATAGCTGTGGATGATGCCCAGAACGGAAGGCCCTGCCAGAATGCCTGCCGCAAGAAACATGATGATCAGCGGCTGTCGCAATTTCTGGCCGAGGATTCCCACCAGGGTCGCCAGGCTCAAAATGGCTGCAATTTCGGTAAAGGTGTTTCCTGGGCTCATTCTATGCCTCTGGTGTAAAAGGGATTTTCGGGGCTGCGTAGAGAGCGTGGGCAAGGCGGGGTGCCAACCTCTGCCATGCTTTGAAGCTATAACGTTAAAAGTGTAGCATGGCCTAATTTAGAGAGGGAATAAAATTCAGAAGCGACCTGCCAAAGTCTGATTTGTGCATTTCGATTGTGGGGTCCGATAGGAAAGGGGCGTTGTGTCCGGTTTTCGAGTTATCGGCGGAAGGGTCTTTCAGCACCAGACGGCTCTGCCGATGTTGCCGCGATTCTGCCAATCTGATAGCATCCGTGAACCGAGCCATAAAGAAACCTCCGGCTCATCGAAGGGCCGACAGACATCTAACCAAGGAACAGAGAATGCCGCAAATCGATCATCGGATGACGGAGCTGGAAATTCGCTATACCCACCTGGTGCGTCTTATCGACGAACTCAACGAGGTGGTCACCGAATGCAACCAGCGGATTTCTCAACTGGAGAAGGACAATGGTCGACTGCAGGAGATGCTCCGATCCTTCGCTCCCGAGATGTCGGAATCACCGGATGAATAGCAACTGGATCCCAAGGGATTTCTGGGCTGTGTTGCAGCGGGCCCTGCTGATTGCTCTGCTGGCCGCCCTGGTCGGTCTGGCGCTGAACGGACCGCTGCTTTGGCGGGTTTTTTCCGGCCGAACAGGGCGTAGCGCACCGGCCATCGTTGCCCAAAACGACGATCTGCTCCTGCCTCTGCCGGTGGAGCTTGAGGAATTGCGGGAATTGCAGGGCTCGGAGACCCTTATAATCGATGCCCGCAATGCGCTGGCTTATGCTGAAGGCCACCTTCCTGGTGCTCTTTCCCTCCCCTGGGCGGGGGATCGGACCCGCCTGCAGCCACTGCTGGGGGAGGTGCCGCTGACCACCCCTATTATTGTGTACTGCAGCGGCTATGATTGTCCCGATTCCTTCTTCCTGGCCGAGCAGTTGATTGCCGCAGGTTTTAAGCAGGTGCGGGTCTTTGAGGGCGGTCTTCCCGAATGGCAGGATGCCGGCTTACCGATAGAGAAGGAAGAACCATGAACCGTTTCGCCGGGATTCTCTACCATGGCAGTCGCCTGCTGCTCGGTGGACTGTTTTGCTACGCCGGGCTGATCAAGGCTATGGATGTGACCGCCTTTGCCGGGAATGTTGCCAATTACCTCATTCTTCCTTATAAGCTGAATTTTCTAGTGGCGGCCCTGTTGCCTTATGTCGAGCTGGCTGCCGGTCTGTTACTGCTGGTCGGTCGCCAGGTGCGGCCCGCCCTGTTGCTGATTGTCGGTATGAACGGGATCTTCATGGTGGCTCTGGTCTCGGTTATTCTCCGCGGGCTCGATATCGACTGTGGCTGTTTCCGTGTCGATGGTGAAGGGCATACCAGCGCTCAGATGGCCCTGCTGCGGGATGTCGGCATCATGCTGCTGGCGGCTGTGGCCTGGTTCAGCGCCGAGCGTCGGGAGGAGTAAGGGGTTGTCGATCCTGTTGCTGCAACCCCCGGCGCTCAAGCCCGCCGCTCCGCCCCTGGGGCTGGCGGTGCTCCTCGGCTACCTGCGCCGACGGAATCTGGAAGCCCGGGCTCTTGACGCCAACCTGGCCGCCTATCGGTTTCTGCTGGATCCCGAGCGCCTGGCGGCTGCGGCTCCGCAAGAGGGGAGCACCCGGCTGCGACGGGCCATCAAGCACGTCGGCTCCTCCTGGAAGCTGCTTACCTCCCCCGCTGCCTGCCGCTCTTTCGCCCGTTATCAGAGCGCTGTCGAGCATCTCAATACCGCCCTGGGAGTCTATGGCGGAGAAGGGGGGCAAGAGCGCCTCACCCTCGGCGATTACCGCCATGGCGAGCTCTCGGAATTTTCTCTGGCCGATCTGCAACGGTTGGCTGGCGGCGAGGCCTCGACCCTGTTTAAGGACTATTTTGTCCGGCAGCTGTTGCCGGAGCTTCTTCTGCAACGGCCCCAGCTTATCGCCCTGTCCGTCAACTATCGCCACCAGTTGCTGCCGGCTTTCGAGCTGGCCGGGCTGGTACGTCGGGTTCTGCCGGGAGTCACGCTGGTGGCCGGTGGCGGCATGCTGACATCCTGGCGCTCGGTATTGGAGAAACATCCCGAGTCTCTGGCTCCGTTCGATCATCTGGTTTTTGGACCGGGGGAAGAGAGCTTGACTCGATTAGCCCGGCAAGAGACGGGCGCTCCTTTGTTTCTTGAGGGCGAAAATACCCTGGCCTTTGAGCCGGACTTCAGCGGCCTGGCTCCCGACCAGTACCTGAGCCCCGAACCGGTGTTGCCCTTAACCGCCTCACGGGGGTGCTATTGGCACCGCTGCCTGTTCTGTCCCGAAGCCGTGGCGCCGACTCATCCCTATCGCAGTTGTGTGCCTTCCGAGGTGCCCGATCTGCTGTTATCTCTATCCCGGAAATGGGGGGTGCGGTTTTTTCATCTCACCGACAATGCCCTGCCTTTGCTGGTGCTCAAGGCTCTGGCGGCCCGGCGAGTCGAGCTGGCCCATCTTTCCTGGTACGGTTTCGTTCGTTTCGAACCGGCCCTGGCCGACAAGCTGTTGCTCAATCAACTGGCCGCCGCCGGCTGCCGGATGTTACAGCTCGGTCTGGAAAGCGGCTCCCAGAAGGTTCTCGATCGGCTGGCCAAGGGTACTCGGGTCGAGACCGCGGCGGCGGTATTGCAGGCCATGCAGCGGGCCGGTATCGCCAGTTATGTCTATGTGATGTTCGGCATTCCCGGGGAAACGGAACAGGACCGTCTGGCGACCCTGGATTTTCTTGAACAGCACGCGGAAGCGATTGGCTTTCTCAACCTGGCGATCATGAACCTGCCCCATCAGTCGGAGCTCGCTACGGGGCAAAAGGAGGTGGGGGAGCCCCCGACGGAGCGGGGCCTGTACCTGACCGGAGATACGGATCAGCAACGCCGCAGCGAAGCCCGGCGCTTTGTGCAACAGCGGCTCCTGGCGTCACCCGCGATACGGGCCATTGTGCAGCGCACACCGCCCCTGTTTACCTCCGATCATGCGGTTTTTTTCGATCCGTCCCCTGTTTGATCCCGGCGTAAAACCGGGCGGGCTGCGCTCGTGGACTTTCCGCCTGTCCCTGTGATACACCTTGGTTTTTCTATTCTGCAGCAGGAACCATCTATGTCTGATTGGCAACAACACTTGCGCCAGGCCATCGTCGATCCCGCACAACTGGCGGCGCGTTTTGATATTGATCCGGCACCGCTGGAGGCGGTGGCCCATCGCTACCCGATGCGCATCAGCCGCTACTATTTCGATCTGATCGAGGCGCCCGGCGATCCGATCTGGCGCCAGAGTGTTCCCGACCCCCGGGAGCTGTCTGACCCGACTTTGTCAGCCGATCCTTTGGATGAAGCCCGCTTGTCGCCGACCCCGGCTATCGTCCATCGCTATGCCGACCGGGTGTTGTTGTTGACCGGCGGGGACTGCGCTACCTACTGCCGGTTTTGTACCCGCAAACGCAAGCTGGGTTGCTCGTCCATGAAGGTCAGTGAGGCGGACCTGGCTTCTGGGATCGATTATATTGCCGACCACCCGGAAGTGCGGGATGTGCTTTTGTCCGGGGGAGATCCTCTGCTGCTTGAAGACGACCGGTTGGAAGCAATTTTGCGCCGCTTGCGGGAGATCCCTCATGTGGAGATGGTCCGTATCGGCAGCCGGTTGCCGGTGACCCTGCCGGAGCGCATTACCGATAATCTGTGCAAACTGCTGCGCTGTTTCCCGCCCCTCTACCTCAACACCCATTTCAATCACCCCCGGGAACTGACCCCTCAGGCGGCGGCCGCCTGTACCAGACTCGCCGATGCCGGTGTCGTGCTCGGCAATCAGACGGTGCTCCTGCGCGGGGTTAACGACTCGGCACCAATTCTGGCCGAGCTGTGGCGTGGTTTGCTGCGGTTGCGAGTGCGTCCCTATTATCTGCATCACATGGACCTGGTGCGGGGCACCGGTCATTTCCGCACCCGCATCGAAACCGGCCTCGAAATCCTCCGTCAGCTGCGCGGCCCCCTCTCCGGTATGGCTCTGCCACAATATGTGATCGACAGCCCGGGGGGGCGTGGCAAGATACCCCTGCTGCCGGAATATCTGCTCAGCCTCGGTGATTCGGCCCGACTGAGAACTTACAGCGGCGAAATTATCGAGTTTCCTAATCGAGAAATCTGACTCGGGAAGGATTTAACTTCCTCTTTGCCCATATCTTTAGGGTGGATTTTTTTGTCAAAAAACCGGTTGAGGTGCGTGGGTTTTGATGTTCCGAAAGGCATTCACAACCGGCGGGACGCGCCCCGCCAGGCGCCTTACTTTTTGTCCAAGCCAACAAAAAGTAAGCAAAAAATGGCTTCCCTTGCAGGGGGCATGTGGGTGCGGCGGATGTTGGGTTTCTGCGGCCTCGGTGGTGGAGAATGGCGGTTCAGGTTTCTTTCGTCGGTTCATTGGCGAATAGGGGTGGATGGGAAAACGGTGGGTTCTTTTGCTTGGCGGTGAATGTATTGTTGTTGGTGAAGGCTTTCAACCGTAAACCCAAACCACGGTTTGCTGAGAAGCAGTATTTGCTGACACTCCCCCCTTTGTTCTCTTCGTTCTTGCCGAAATATGACCAAAATGGTATGGTTAAGGTCTGGTTGTGCCGCCGCTGATTTGATCACGGATTTTTGTTTTAATAGCGGCCCGGGAGCCGGTTATTTATGCGCTTCCAGGAAGGAGATTTTTATGCCTCAAACTTGCTCAGTTCCCCAGTCCGAAAGTGGTGGGGTGGGTCTTTGGCGAACGGGTAGGACCCTCAAGAAATCTTATCAGGAACAAAAAGAATGCGTTCACGAAGTTTACCGAATTCTTAATGAAATTATCCAGAGTCCCTCTCAATCTCCCGCTAATTACCAGGTAAGTCTGGCAGATATTCCGGACCATTTTTTTTCTTTGCGCAAAAATATTTTTTCGATTCTGTTTCAGTCTACCTACCATTTGCTGGATCTGCCCCATGAACGACGGATGCTATACGGCAAACTCAATCACTTGTTTCGCATCTGGGTCACCAGCGCCGACAACCTCCTGGACAAGGAAGACAAAGTGGTGGTGCCCTTAGCCATGCCCGGCCGGTCCGGGGTCATGGGTCAGGTGGTGGCGATCATGGCCGCCGATCGAGCGTTGAAGAGGGTGCTCGATGACGCCGTTGCCGATGGGGTGATCAACGCCGATCAGGCCCGCCTGCTTGCCGACGGTTCGCTTCAGGCGTTGCTGCCGAGTGCCGCTCTGGAGGGGAGCGAAGAGGGCGGAATCGATGCCTATCCTGAGCCGGACCACGTCCTCTCGACGATTCATCTCCTCAAGACCGGAATCCTTTTTCACGTCCCCTTCCTGGGCCCCGACCTCATTGAAACGAGCATCGATGGTGCCCGTTTGACTAAGTTAAAAGAGGCGCTTCTCAGCTTTGGTCTCGGCTGCCAGATCCTTGACGATGTTCGTGATCTGAGCAGAGACCTTCTGGAGCGGCGCCATAACTATTTGCTGTCGGTTCTTGAACAGCAAAAGCATCCGGTTTTGAAACTCTGGCAACAGCGAACCCTGGTGGTCGAACAAAGGCTTTATCAGGAAGTTTCCGAGGTTGCCTTGCCGACAGTGCGACTGGGTCTGCAATATCTTAAAAACAGCTTGAATGCTCTGGCGCAACTTGGTCTCGGGATCCGTCCGTTATCGGTCGAAGGGATGGCTGGCTCGATGCTCAGCCTCCTTGATTTGGAGGACTTGCGCTATGCCTGCTGAACGGAATAAGCCGGAGATTCAACTGGCGCAGCAGACCACGGGGCGAACCTTGGATTATGCGGCCCCGGTCTATGACTTGCTGGCACCGCTGATGACCTTCGGTCTGGAACGGGGCTACCGACGTCGGGCCAGGAATCTGCTGCAGTTGCAGGGAGGCGAAAAGGTACTGGACGTCGGCTGCGGCACCGGTACCCTGAGCCGGGAACTGGCCCGGAGCCTTGATCCTCATCAGTCCCGGGTTGTGGGCATTGACGCTGCCGGGGGGATGATTTCCGTGGCCCGGCGCAAGGGGGCGGCCCTGGCCAATCTGAGTTTCAAAGTGGCTTTGGCTGAACAGCTCCCCTTCGGGGGTGGTGCCTTCGACTGTGCCGTGTCGACTTTTTTCTTTCATCATATAGAATTCAGCCTCAAACAACGGGCTTTGGGCGAGTTGCGCCGCACGGTGAAACCCGGGGGGCGGATCATTGTGATTGACGTCGATACGCCAAGCCACCTGTTCGGCGCATTATGCGCCTGGTCGGGCTATCTGCTGTTTCGTCAGGATGAGATTCGCGAAAATATCCGTGGGCGTCTGCGTGAGGCCATCGACCGGGCCGGATTCAGCTCGGTACAACTCGTGTCCCGCCACAGTGGCTATATTTCCATTTTTCTACTTCACAACTAACGCTGAATCGGAGCTATGCCATGAAAAAATGTTGCCTGTTCCTGATGTTTGTTTTTTGTGTCGGCCTGTCCCATCACACCACCGCCCTGGCGGCCCCGAGCGAGGAGGAGTTGAGTGCGGCGGTGGAGGATTATTTTGCTCCCCTGTTCGCAGGTCTTGAGACGGCCGCCAGCCAACATCCCACCGTCGAGACCTTTCGTGAGGTCATGGCCCCGATTATCGCGCCCATCGATGGCTTTTTTGGCAGTACCCTCATCGATAAGGATTTCGTAATTCGCCAGACCTATCTGCGACGCAATTTTCTGGCCGTTGGTTATGACTTGAAAAAGGTCGAAGAGCTGGATTATTTCTGGGATCTGATGCGTCACTCTCCCGGCCCCCAGCTGAGTGAGCCGGGCCATGGAAGTTTGCTGCAGCCGAGACTTATCGCCATGCGTTATCCGATACTTAAGGACGGTGAACTGGTCGGGGTCGTTTCGTTGATGGTGCGTACCAAGGCTTTTCTCAAGGCTACCGGTCTCGATCAACTGGACGCTTACCGCATCGTCTGCCGCGGGCAGGAGGCGGAGGCTGCCGGAGAGCTTGGCGACGACTATCAACAGGTTCGCCTGTCCCTGCCCGCCAACGAGTGGCTGATTCAATATCGGTAGCTCCTGCGGGTTGGTCTCTGTTGGCGGTTAAAATAACCGCCCTGGGCCGTGGCGCCTGAAGGGGAGGCAAGGGCGTGGGGAGAGCATCCGTCGCTTGCACCGCCGGAAAAATTCCGCTAGTGTGTGTGCTCCGATTCCCTATTTATCCCATGCCGGAGGCCGCATGACCCGTTTGCGTCGCAATATCGCCGAGATGGCCGGTTACGTTCCGGGGTTTCAGCCCCGCGACGGGCAGACCTATATCAAGCTCAACACCAACGAGAACCCCTATCCGCCGTCTCCGAAGGTCATCGAGGCGATTCTGGCCGAGGTAGGGGAGGGCTTGCGCAAATATCCCGATGCCGCCAGCAGTGCCGCCCGGGAAGCCGCCGGCCGACTGTACGGTTTCGATCCGGACTGGATCATCATGGCCAACGGTTCCGATGAAGTGCTGAATAACCTGATTCGGGCTTTTGTCGGCGAAGGCCAGGAGATCGCCTACGTCCAGCCGTCCTATTCCTACTACGCCACCCTGGCCGCCATTCAGGGCGCCCAGGTACGTACCTTCGGTCTTGATGAAGACTGGAATCTGGTCGATTTCCCCGACCGCTACCAGGGGCAGCTGTTTTTTCTGGTGAATCCCAACGCGCCTCTCGGTTTCTGTTATCCCCTGTCCTTTATTGAGGAGTTGGCCGGCCGGATCGAAGGCATGCTGGTGGTGGATGAGGCCTATGCCGACTTCTCCGATGACAGCGCTCTGGAGCTGGTGCGCCGCTGCGATAACCTGGTAGTGACCCGTACCCTGTCCAAAAGCTATTCCCTGGCCGGAATGCGCCTGGGCCTGGCCATTGCCCGGCCGGAGGTGATCGACGCCCTCAACAAAATCCGCGATCATTACAATCTGGACCGTCTGGCCCAGGCTGCCGCAGTGGCCGCGCTGGAAGATCAGGAGTACTTTCGAGACTGCGTTGCGAAAATCCGGGCCACCCGCGACTGGTTCAGCACCGAACTGCGGGTGCTCAATTGGGATGTCATCCCCTCCTGCGGGAATTTTGTGTTTGTTGTTCCCCCCGACCGTAACGGGAAACGGGCCTATCAGGCTTTGTTCGATAAGCATATTCTGGTCCGCCACTTCAGCGATCCCCTGCTGTCCCACGGTCTGCGTATTTCCATTGGCGGTAGAGAAGAGATGGAGCGGACCCTGGCTGTTCTCCAGGAGCTGGCTTGAACTGGAGATGCCGCAGTTTCATCCTGACCACTCCATTCTCCGATGAACTATAATCTGCCCTGCGATGCCACGGAGGTGGCGCTAAGACTGCTGGCCTGGTACGGTCGCTGCGGCCGTGATCTGCCCTGGCGGCAGAGCCGCGATCCCTACCGTATCTGGTTGTCGGAAATCATGCTGCAGCAGACCGGGGTGGCGACGGTTATTCCCTATTATCAACGTTTTTTGCGACGCTTTCCCGAGGTACAGGCTCTGGCTGCCGCGTCTGTGGATGAGGTGATCGAGTTGTGGGCCGGTCTTGGCTATTACTCACGCGCTCGCAATCTGCACGCCGCCGCCCGACAGGTGGTCGCCCTGCCCGATGGGCGTTTTCCGGACAATCTGCAGGCTTTGCAGGCCCTGCCCGGTGTTGGGCGTTCCACCGCGGGCGCGATTTTGTCCATCGCCTTCGACCAGAAGGCGCCGATCCTTGACGGTAATGTGCGGCGGGTTCTAATCCGGCTCTATGCGGTGGATCAGCCGCCCCGCGCGCCCTCGGTGGAAAAGTGGCTTTGGCAGCGGGCCGAGGAGTTGACTCCGGCAGAACGGCCCCACGATTACGCCCAGGCGATTATGGATCTGGGGGCCACGGTCTGCACGCCCCGCAACCCCGACTGCTCTGCCTGTCCTTTGGCGTCCTTGTGTCAGGCCAGGCGACTTGGAATGACGGCGAGTTTACCCTTGCCCCAGCCGCGCAAGACCGTGCCGTTGCAGCATCAGCTGGTCCTGGTCCTGGAGCGGGATGGTGAATTTCTGGTCACTAAACGTCCTCTTCACGGGATGCTGGCAGGTTTGTGGGAATTTCCCTGCCGAGCGCTGGAGGACACCCAGAGCGCCGAAACCGTTGCCCGGAAAATGTTGAGCGACGCCGGGCTGCAGGGGGACTTGCGTGAACTGGGTCGGCTGCGTCATGCATACAGTCATTTCCGTCTGGAACTGGCCGTTTATCTGGTGGGTGTCGAAAAACAACAGCGCTGTTGCGAAGGCGAGGCCGGTCGATGGCTGCCGCAGGCCAAACTGGCCGAGCTGGCATTGCACGGTGCCCATAAAAAGGTCCGGGAGCTCCTTGCCCGGTCCCTATAAGTCTGGCAGGAAATTCCCCTGTCACCTGTTAATTTAACCGTTTTTGTCATGGAAAAATAGGATGGTCGTGACAAAGGCTTTTGGAGGAACCATGCCCCTGGCCCCTATTCTGGCCGATCCCTCGGCCCTCGCCGAGTTTGCCGCCCAATTGCACCGCGAATCGGTGATTGCCGTCGATCTCGAAGCCGACTCCCTGCATTCATATCAGGATAAAGTCTGTTTGCTGCAGTTTTCCACCCCGACCACAACCGTACTGGTCGATCCGCTGGCCATCGGCGACCTGTCCTCGCTCAAGGAGGTACTGGCGGACCCCGCAGTCCGCAAGCTGTTTCATGCCGCCGACTACGATATCCGCAGTCTTGATCGGGATTTTGGCATCACCATCAAGGGTCTGTTCGATACCATGATTGCCTGCCAGTTTTTGGGCGAAGAAAAGGTCGGTCTGGCCGATATCCTGAATAAATATTTCGGGGTGCAGCTCGATAAACGCTACCAGCGTGCCGATTGGTCGAAACGGCCCCTGGAAGAGGGCATGGTCCGCTATGCCGCCGAGGATACTCGCCACCTGCATAAGCTTGCCGAAATTCTCGAAGCGCGGCTGGTGGCCAAGGGCCGTCTGGCCTGGGCCGAGGAAGAATTTGCCCTGCTGGAAAAAGTCCGCCACAACAGCAGCTCGGGACCCCTGTTTCTGCGCTTTAAAAAAGCCGGCACCCTTGAACCTCGCCAATTGGCGGTGCTGGAGGCATTGCTGCAGTGGCGCAATGCTGAAGCTCGCCGGCGGGATTGCCCGCCCTTTAAGGTGTTGAACAACGCACCGCTGCTCGAAATCGCCCAGACCATGCCGGAAAACAGCCGGCGTCTGGCCGCTATCGAGGGCATGGCGCCGAGACTGATCGATCGCTATGGAGAACCGATTCTGGCAGCGGTAGAAAGCGCGCGCGGGGTGGCCGAAAAAGACCTGCCGGTCTACCCCCGGGGCGAGGTTCGGCAACGGGATCCTGAGGTGGATGCGCGGCTGGCTTTATTGAAAAAATGGCGGCTGAAGGCGGCAAAAGAGCTGGAGATGGATCCCGGCATCCTGATTAACAACGCCCTGCTGGAAGATATTTCCCGTCGCAAGCCTGGATCGGTGGATCAGTTGGCAGGGCTTGAGATGATGAAGAACTGGCAACGGCAGGTGCTGGGAGCCGGAATAATCGCCGCCTTGCAGGAATCCTAGGAGGCTGTCGGACTATCCGGGCCGAAGCGAAAATTTGGGTGCTTGAGCACAGATTTTAGCTCGTTTGAAGG
>NPIF01001068.1_pt1 | contig 23089 bp, 21 predicted proteins | sample 8637461 | NCBI WGS metagenome assembly NPIF01 (sample SAMN07420641, study PRJNA396082) | bioreactor metagenome | isolation source: sample BR12 brine-fed electro-methanogenic bioreactor BR | place: Japan: Kochi | collected 2016-12-09
TTCACGTAGGCATCGTTCTCTTCTCCATAGCGCACATCACTTCCAATATATTTAATGCTAATTGGTTCATTGATAATTAAACCAAATTCATGAGATGCTAAGTCACGATAGAAATCAGAAAAATAGAGATTGTTAGCACTCAGCGCTTCATTCATTAACAATTTCTTTTCATATTCCCCGATCATTTTTACATTCTTAATGGTATTGAATGTTACTAATTGCCGTTGGTCAATGAAGAGTATTTTTTGTTCTTCTCCGCGGGTATCAACTTCACTTTGAATGTGATCAAGAACGCTTTGAACTTGATCCTGAGGCGGAAGTGTAAGAGGTGAGATAACCCGAATATGGGAAATGCCACTGTATAGAAGCATTCCCAAGAGTACGAAATTGACAATTCTGTTTGTGCAGAGTTTTCCTAGTAGCCACTTGTCTCCTTCTTTTCTCCAATAGATGTATACGTATACAAGAAGAGTGAGCAAAAACATATCCATATTATGTAGATTGCTTCCACCACCAGCCTTTACACTTACAATTGCACCGATAGTCAGAAACCCCAAAAAAGAAAATAAAAGGATATATTTATCCAATTTAGTGAGTTGTAACTCTTGTTCATGAATGAATTTTAGTAGCAAATAAACCACTGGTGCTACCAGTAAGAAGAGTGCAACCAGAATTCCTAAAGGGAATGTATTGGAAGGAAATAATCGATACCAGTATAGGTCTTGTGTTGTAAATATTTTAGTAACCGACGAAAGAATTGTCTGGGTTGTATTAGTATTTAGGATAATGGAGGAAGGTTGAAGGGCAAGAAAATTTGGGACTAGAATTCCCCCCAAAAGACTAGCAATCGCTATTGCGGAACTTTTCAGTAACCGTGGCAATTGAGTAGATTCTTCATCGAGGAAATAAAAAAGGAGAAAAGCCCAAGCGCTGGGAGCGATGATCCATGTATAGCGGGTGAGGTTAGCATAAAAACCAGCCGCAGCACTGAGTATGATTGATATCACAAAAGACTTACTATTTTTTGCCAGTATTACGAGGAAGAGGCAAAGAATAAGAGGTGCATAGATAGGACCCTCCGTGAGGAAATTGTATGTCCACAGGGAAAGGAAAAATAAGGAATCTAGCTTAATTTTTTTTGAACGGAAAATGATCAAGCCAAGGGCGAATGGAGGAAGGAAATAAAGCAGCATATTCCAGGTTCGCATACCCGCAATGGTCAGATTCGGATTAAGAAAAGCAATTCCCCATAAACTCTGCCGACCAATGTCCAGAAATGCAGCTAGCTGACTACCTTCTGCTGCTTGGTATTGACCTCCCCAAAGAAACAATGAATAGTCCCAAAAACGATTCCCTTCCGACCAGGAAAGTGAAAATGGGTAATTTGTTATTTGTTGTAATCTTCCACTTAACAAAATACCTGCAGTTATGAATATAAGTGCAGGGAAGAAGCGAGATATCTGAAATGGTTCGTTCTTATCTACATGTTGTGTTACTAACGTCATCAGATATGCACAAGAAAGGAATAACAAGACCCGCAAAAATCCGCTGGTGATGACGGTTCCCCAATTGGAAAACTGTAAAAAGAGGGATGGAAATATCCCTAAAATGACGAAAAGTATGCTCCTAAGGAATTTTGGGAGAGTGGTAATTGATTTGAACGTATATTGACAGATCGATACAAAATAGACGAATAGTAGAGATGAACCTATGAGAAAAAGAAATAACAGAAAGAGTATGACTGTAGAACTATTCCAAAAATGATCCACCCACAATTTCTGCCAGTAGATAGCTTTCAATTCAAAGAAGGCTAGTATAAGAATACTGGAAACGATTATTAAGAAGATTATTATTTTTGGAGTTTTCTTCTGCATACGATCAGTAATTGCCTTAGTTGGTATCATTACTTTTCTGCATGGATTATGTAGTTATTCAAAAAAAGACTATTCCTTGCAGGAGGTAAAGGTGGGATAGTATCCTGAATTGAGGATTATAACTTATGTGTTGAACATTCTATATGTATATTTAATATCTTTACATAATTGTAAAGCTTAATAACACTTTTTTTCTCTGTGATATTCTCAAACTGATTCAATGCTAGTTTCTATAAGGACCGATGCATGATTCAGTTTCTTCTTGATTTTAAAAAAGGATTGAAATGCGTTTTTTATCGACCTATTTAATCCTTAGATTTCTTTGCAACGATGAAGTATCTTCTCCCATACTTTGTGGAAAACAAATCGTCTAAGTAGAAAAGATAATAAAGCAATGAAGAGGCAAACCTTTTAAATGGTGATGATACATTGTGCATCACATTCTTTGGTGGATACTGGTTCAAAACAAAAGTATAGTACAACCAATAAAAAGGCCATCCCCAGCTAATACTTTTTTCAATATCAAATCCAAGAGTCATCAGTAAGGTTTCAATTTGTCCTTTTTCAAAACGGCGGTAGTGGTGAGCAAATTCGTCGTGTTTTCCCCAATATTTCATCTGAGCGGGAACTGTGATAAACAGCAAACCATCTTCTTCCAACATTTTTGCCATGTTCATTATCGCGTGTTCCCAGGGCGCAATATGCTCAAGCACTTCTGTACAAAGAATTGCATCATAATGGTTTTGTGGAAGAGTGGAATTCTCTTCAATATCAATCTGATATGTTTTAGATATGAATGGAAAAGTTGATACACATTTTAATGCTTCATTAGAAATATCCCCAGCTTCATATTGATAATCGGATTTTTTTTTATCATATATTGTTGAAAGTAAACTTCCGTTGCCACATCCAACATCAAAAATTATCCCCGAAGGTAAAAAGTGCTTAACAAGATGGGTTAGGATCCGATTCCTTGTGCGGACACTTGGGCCAATTCCATGTAAATTCCGCCACTCGTTTTTCCACAATTCGTCATACAGGTTTTGTGTTGAAGCCTTGCTATGTAATTCTTTTGACACCGAATATCCTTGTTTGCGTAATTGGATGTAGATGAATGCTATGTATTCTACTGTTCGAATTGTACTATCGGTTTCCTATTTTTCAAAAAGAAATTATTCCAGCATCGTGCGAAGTGCTACATGTTTTGATAATCAAATTCCAATGAATGATTTTCCAATTATATTTCTAACGTTGGTGTAATTTATATTTCCGGCCTGAACCATATCAGTATAAGGAGTAAAACTTGAACAAATAATTAGTTGATATAATTTCATTTTACAGAACAATACCATGAATAGGGACTTCAATGCAAAAATCTGCAAGAAATCAACTATTGCTTCCTCGTGTAATTTATGGGAATCGAGGCGATATTCTAAGTCGCTGGGGTTTAATTAATGGGCTTGAGAAAACGGGAAATTCTTTAGCTGAAGTGTTTGCTCATGAAGCAGACGATCTCCCGAAGCAATTTCGCGATACTTATGTTTCCTATGGGAAATTCCATAATCTGGTACTGTCCCAAAAAGCTCACAGTGTTCTGAGCAAGGCTGACAAGATCATCTGGGGGGGAGGATTGGATATTACCGATGAATCAAGTAAATCAAAATTGATTTATCTGAATGTTTTATTTTCATATTACCGAATTCTTGGTAAAGAAATATATTGCGTATTTCAGGGTATTGGTCCAATAAACACGTATGTAGGGCGTTTGCTGGCCAAACAAGTATTAAAAAAAGTTCATTGTTTTGTTGCAAGAGATCAATATTCTTATGATCTTGTTAAACAACTGAATCCTAAAATTGAAATCCTTCTTGCTGGGGATGCAATATTTTTCCCGGGATTTGAAGAACAATTGATTGATAGGGAACCTGAGAGCGTCTTTTCACGCTACATCAACGATCATCGCAAACCTGTTATTGGAATAAATATACGCCGCTGGTTCCATTTTTCCTCAGATCTAGTCCCTTTTCAACTAGCAAAAAAGAAATATGAGAAACGTGGCCAGGAACAGATGCGCAGCTTAGTGGAAAATTATGTGGAAATCATTAAACGATTGCGCAAGAAATATAACGCGAGGATAATATTGATCTCAGCTTACAAACCGGGAGTATTCTCTTGGGAGGATGATCTTCCGTGGTTGCAAAAGATCAAATCTTTTTTCTTGGATGATGAAGAGGTAATGTTGCTCAATGAGGAAATTGATATGCTGGATTATCTTCATATCATGAATAGATTGGATTTTGTCTTTAGCATGCGTTTGCACACAAGCCTGACGACAATTCGGTTTGGGAATCCAGCAATAAACCTTAGTTATTCACCAAAGGGTGTACATATCTTTAAGAGTCTGGGTATGGAGGCGAATGTATTCGATATCAACGATTTTCTCCAGAATCCAGCCATGATCTGGGAGCGAATTGAATACGTGCTCGAGAATCTGGAATCTGAGCGGGAGAAAAATCAGATTTGTGTGAAAAAAATGATCGATAGGAATATGGATGCCCTCCGTTATGTGACAAGGCGATCATGAAAATTAGCACAAAACAAATTGATTGGAAGCAGGTTATCAAATGGGTGGGGACTATATTATCTGTCGCTTTATTTGTCTGGCTGCTGACGCGGCTTGATTGGAAAGAAGCATGGGCTATTTTACAGAATATGCCATTTTATAGCTATGCTGTATCCCTTTTATTATTAATCTTCGGTCAATTTCTCAATTCCTTGCGCTGGTATATTTTATTGAAAGCCCAAGAGGTTAAAATCTCTATATTTGAAACCTTTAAGATATTCTTGGGTGGCGCCTTCGCATCAAATTTTCTACCATCCACAATTGGTGGTGATAGTCTACGTCTGTTGGCTATTGGTCGAATTGCTGCTGATCAATCCCTGGGTTTTGCATCTGTCATCTTGGACCGCTTGATCAATTTGGTTGCTACATTTACATTAGTTCCCTTCAGTATCTCCGTGCTACAAACGACAGGACTTCAGGTAAATATGGATTTGTTCGCTTTGCCGGTTCTGAGTATATGCAATGGGAAAATTATCAGTTGGATTAAAAAGGTAATAAATAAGTATATTCAGCTTGTGAAACGGTGGTTTTCGAAACCAGGCTACTTAATATTGGCGACAATCGTTGCCTGGGCTTCAAGTTTTGTTTTATTGAGTGGTGTCTGGATTTTGGCTTCTGCGATTGGTATTCAGGTGACCATTTGGCAAGTGATTGGAATCAGTACCGTATCTTACTTCATCACTCTTTTACCTATCTCTATTTCAGGTTATGGCTTGCGAGAGATCACATTTACAAGCCTGTATACCTTATTGGGAGCGACTCTCGAACAAGCAAGTGCATTGGCTTTAATTTCTAGAATTCTTACAACATTCGTCACGTTACCAGGAGTGATCTGGATGCGCGAGATCATTTCAGCATCAAAGAAGAACGCTAATTAATCTTTTTTGAATGAGCACCTGAGAATTACTTTTCAATTATCGATTGCATCAAGCTTTCGTATTGTGTGATGATGCCATCCAGATTGAATTTCTCTGCATGCTTGCGGCTTTGATGTTTGAATTTCATCAATAGGGCCGGATCATTGAATAACTTCTCAAGCGCTTCAACAAATCCGGGTAGATCCTCAGATTCGACCAGGAACCCTGATTGGTTATCCACTACCAGATCTGGACAGCCACCTACATTGGCAAGGACTGGCGCAAGTCCCATTGCGATGGCTTGCACACCTGCCACCGGCAGTCCCTCTGATCGGGATGGCATGAAGAGAATGTCACTTTCCTCATAGGTTTCCAACACCTGTTCGGGGTCAACCCAACCGGTTAACTGAAAGCGATCAGTAAGCCCATAATTGGCAATTTGCTTTTCAACCAGCGGTTTAAGCGGACCATCTCCCATCATCACGCATTTCCATGCATGCGTTTTAAGTTGATTGAGCGCTTCCACTATCAGCAGTGGATTTTTCTGTTCCATGAACCTTCCGGCGAACACGATCTGGATGGGGTTGTGGATATCATACGAAGCTGGTTGGATGGTGCTTGTATCAACCCCATTGTAGATAACCTGCGGTTCTACGGTTGGATAACTTTGTTTTGCGAGATCTTTTGTGAAGTGACTGACAGTGACAATGCGTTCCGCATCCTGCCAGATCTTTTTTGTGAAAGGGTAGAAAAAGCGGAACCAGGTGCGTGTCTTTTCGGGTGCGCCGCCAGGGATATCTCCCAAGTGTGCTGTAACGAAATATGGGATATTGAATCTTTTCGAGAGCATCCTTGCTGATACACCAGCTGGTACGGCGAAGTGCGCCTGGATGACGTCTGGTTGCCAGGTTTTTATCAGTTTAGCGCCAGCAAGGTAGCTGCTGAAGATAAAAGCTCCCATATCTTTCAATGTCGCGCGAAAAGCATACTTACGCAGAGAGGGGATCCGTATGATCTCATAATGAGAGGAATCTTCGATTTTAGCCAGGTCATTGAGCAGAGGAGTGAGGATCTTAACTTCGTGCCCATGCTGGCTGAAACCATAATTCAGGTCACGAGCGACTCTTCCGCCGCCACCACCAACTGGGGGATATTCATGATTTAAAACAAGGATGCGCATAGAGTAGTGTAATTCCTTAATTTATTTTTGGGGTTTCCCATTGATCACATTACGTATAGTATAGGTTGGTTTATTTTGTGATTCATGGTATGTGCGAACTAATAATTCTGCAATGAAACCCATTAAAACGGATTGGAAACCCATGATGACGCTGGTCACGCTGATCAAGAACCAGGGGCTATTTGTTACTGATTTTGCAAACCATACCCGAAATATGAAGAGGTATAAAAGAATAGCAGCTCCAATAGCGATCATGCCCGCACCCAAACCACCAAACAAATAGATAGGTTTCTTTGAATAGGAGGTTAAAAACTTCACGGTGAAAAGATCGAGCAAAACTTTAAAAGTGCGTTCGAGTCCATATTTTGCTTTTCCAAATTTGCGGGCATGGTGATGGACTCGCACCTCGATGATCTTTGCCCCAGCGGCATCCGCATATACAGGGATGAAGCGGTGCATCTCACCATATAGATGAAAACTTTGCAGCACTTCCCGTCGGTATGCCTTGAGCGTGCAGCCATAATCATGCAGGTGGACTCCGGTGACCTTTGAGATAAGCCAATTGGCTATCTTCGATGGTAAAACGCGCGTTAAGAATTTGTCGTGACGATCATAACGCCAGCCGCTGACCACGTCGTATCCTTCATCGATTTTTTCCAGCATCATGGGAATATCAGCCGGGTCATTCTGCATATCCGCATCGCACAGTACAACCACATCTCCCTTAGAATGGTCAATGCCAGCAGCGATGGCAGCTGTCTGCCCAAAATTTCGCCTAAGTTCAATGACCTGTACGTGTTGGGGATCGTCTTTAGCTATTTCACGGAGTTCTTCCAAACTGCCGTCTTTACTGCCATCGTCTACCATAATAAGCTCCCACTGTTTTTTCAGGGGAGTTATCGCTTTAATAATTGCTTGATATACTAATTTAATGTTCTCGCGTTCGTTATATACCGGAACGACTATGGAAAGGTCCATTATTTTCTCCTAAAGATCCTAAAGTAATCATCTGTGTTGCTATCGTCAATAGTGATCGTTGGCGCCAGTTCATCAAATAGATCAGGATCAATCCATTTTACAATATCCCCGCTAAAAGTGGTATTTTCAACGATGGCATAATCACAATCATTTAACCATGCTAGAGCGAATTCTTCATTCCAGTATCCATGTTCATAGAGGACATCGCCACTATCTCCAACTACATAATTAAAAATAGAATTTAATTGAGGTGGGTAAATATATATATCTTCGAGATAGCCTAATATTATTTGCCCGGAAACTCCCCAATACCATACTTTTGACCCCGGTTCAATTTTGGAATTCAAATAAGCGCCGATGTCTTCGTATGTTTGAATGATGTTCCTTTCATATCGATATTCATCTTTGTTGTATTGGATTTCCGTTAGGAAGAAGGAGAATGATCCCCAAATTATTAAGGTTATGCTTAGTAAATTAAAAAGAAATGATCTATTGGATTTTTGAAATCTTTTTATCAAAAAGGTGATAAGTACTAATAATATGCTGATCAAGATCCCGGAAATCGATGGGATCAGGATTTCTAGTTCATCATATGTTGCACCGAATTTATTAGATAGGAGAGTCCATAGTGAGACAGTACCTGGTGCAATCTTCAAATTAGAGACCCGTGGAACTTGTAGTTCCAGTAGATAATGCCCAATGTCAGGGTGAATACTGAATCCGATGCTTAATCCAAGGAACATCACTAAAGTAATATTTATTACGATTAAGATTGTGGAACTTGAGTCCCAAACTTCTTGATGAAGAGTAAGAGTGAAGAGTATGCTCCCAATGATTCCAAAGAATGTCAGGTAATTTGTGAAGCAAAAAACACAATAGTTGTTAAAAATCGCCGCCCACATATGAGCAAGAAACAATATTACGTATGTAGTTATCAGGAAGAGAATAGTTGTATTGTGCTTGCCTGAAAATTTTTGCTTGATGCTTAAAATGACTGATATTACTAAACCGATAAATTCGACCAGGTGTGCACGTATACCTTGTGTGAATGAAAGAATACGCTCAGTGATTCCGGGAATGCTTGTGTGGTCAACTCCCCCGTAAGGAAAATATACGTATTGATAAATTATCGGTTTAATAAAATCCGGTATGACAGCGACATAGTTCCGGATTATTGCAGGCCAGAATGGGAAAGTGGTAGCTAACATTGCACCAATTCCGGTGAGAAGACTGATGAAACCAATCTTCACACCTTGTTGCCAGAAGATGTACAGGATCAAGAGAAAAGGTACCGGAAGCATGTTTTGTCGTACTTGAACAACCAGCACAGATAGGATTGTGCCGAATAAGATCTCCCATTTCGACCGATCTTTTCCAAGAGAGAAAACCAATGTCCAGGCGAGAAGTATGATCGTCAGACTCTGTGAAATAAATTGTGCGAATGTCCATGCATATAGTGGGTTGAGCGCTGTCAGTGCAACTGAGAGGGTTGCTAATTTTGAACTCGTTAATCTTTTAACAATGATCCATATGGCTACGAGTGTCATCGCTCCTAATAAAATGGATGCTATTCGCCCAGTTCGCAATCCATAACCAAAGATCTGTTGGATCCAGCCGGGAATGAGAAATGCAAGAGGATTCTTATTTGTCCATGGTCCATATGGTTCGAAGGGTTTGTATACCCCTGTCGCGAATAAATATCCTTTGTAGAGGAATAAGCTTTCATCCAGGCGTGCGGGTAGCATGTTGGCATATAGAAAACTCCTCACAACCATGAAAAGAATGGATACTGTTGCGAGGAGAATTGGAGCGACTGTGATCAGCCAATCTTTTGCTCTCGACTTGTTGCTCATGTGAAATCGATTATATCATTGAGAATTATCATTCCTCTTTTTTCGTTTCCTGAAATGATCGGATAATAAGAAGCTTACTAGCATTATGAGCATTACCAGCGCCAACGCCACGATCATTTGCACAAATGGCAAACGTGATCCTAATTTGTAATAGCGGCTGAGGTACCACTGCAAGAAGAATGCACAGAATACGATCACAATGCTGTATAGCCTTTTTAACCAGGGGCTGTTCGATTTCTTGATGGTGGTCGTTGTCCATCCGATAGCCAACGCCATCCAGGGCAGCATGGCAGTTCGATAGCGGGGGTTATCCCATTGGTCACCGCCAGCGCGTAATGATGATAGCAGCACCCAGAAAAGAATGAATGCGATGCTCAAGAGCAGCATTTTTCGATTCTTGCCATCTTTTTCCTTGAATACGAAGAATGGGGCGAGTAGCAGTGCGGGCGCGACGAAGTACCAGCCAGCCGCGCGCACGATGGCGATAGTGCTCATAATGGGTATTCCGGGGTAGGCGATAGCAGCAGGCAGAACTGGCTGCAATACCCCATACAACACCAGGAATGGGATGCGGTATTGTTGACCAATGTTATCCAACTCGAATTGGACTCTCCCAGAACTGCTCTCCATGAGGTAAAGGTCCCAGCGAGCGGTGTCAACCAGCCATTTCCAACTGATAAATAAGCCTATTACAACAATTAGCACCAGCGGGATAGCACGCAAAAGCTTTTTCTTTTTGGACACATTTTCGGGAGTGTATTCATTCCATAACCACAGCAAGACCAGCAGGAATATGACGATCGCGTAACGGGTCGATATGACTGTGAGCAATGCCAAGCTGGCGATGCTTAGGATGACCCCAATTTTTTTGTTTTTCTTTATTTGATGCAATCCCCACCATAAGATCCCGCTTATTCCGATGATGAGGGGTTCGCGCATTTGGGATGCGCCCAGGAAAACACTCTCTGGGTACAATGCCAGGATCCAGGTTGCCAGGTTGGCAACTTTCCCACCAAAACGATTATTCAGCACTTGCCAGTAGAAAGGAATCCCCAGTGAACTGATGAAAGCGGTAATTAGCAATATCAGGGTTGGGCGATGCGCATCTGGGCTCAGGAAACGGTATACAGCAGCGCTCATAGAGAGCATGCCCCCATATTGATCTGTATAGAATTCATCCCCGAATCCTGCCAGGATGGGTTCATCTGTGCTGGCGATCTGCCAGGCATCTGCATCTCGCCGGAATGCATCCAGATACAGGTATCCGGCTTGTGGAGGTTCTTCCTCATATCCGAAAATGGGCAGGAGTAAGAATAAAAGTATCCCGATGGACAAACGCAGGAGAAAATTTACTATTGTGATGGTTCTAACTTTGGTCGGGATTTGTAACTTTCTGAAGATAAATTGAATTCCTACGGAAAAAATGAGGGAGATGAAGGTGCTGCCCAGCCAGCCTATGAGGGGTTTCTCGCCTGGATGGATGAATGCAATGATGAGCCCCAAGAGGATGGAAATAAGAAAAGCAGCACCATATTTCTTAATCATCATCTTCATGATCGGATATACCCTCCAGATTATTGATCAATGCCAGCGATCGTTCTGCACGCGCTTTCCAACTGTATTTCGTGGATTCGGTCTTTGCGTTGTTGGCGATCGCGATGCGTTTTTTCTCATCCTGCGCGAGCATGAAAATAGCATCGATCCAGGTACGGCTGGCTTCTGGCTCGCAGAAAACAGCGGTTTCCTCAGAGAGGATCTCGTGGAACACGGGGATCTCGCTGGCGATGATCGCCCTGCCGCTCGCCATGTAATCGAACATTTTCATGGGGTTGATGACTTTGGAGATATCCCCGCCGCTGCTGCCAGAGATCTTTTTTGCATAAGGCATGACCAGCATATCGCAGGCAGCCTGGTAAAGCGGCAAGCGCTGGTTTGGAATGAATCCTGCCAGCGTAACATTATGCACCTTCAGCGCTTTTAATTCCTCTCGCCAGGGCTGGATGTCTTTTTCTTTCCCACCAACCCAGAGGAAATTGATGTCAGGCAGATTGATGGCAATATCCAGAAGAAGGTCAACTCCTCTGCCTTTGTAGAAATGTCCTGTGAAACCAACCGTGAGCTTATCTTCCAGTTCGAGCTGCTTACGTGCCTGGCTGGGAGAAGGTAGATTTGCATAGCGTTCAGGGTCTGTCCCGTTTGGAGCTATTTGCAATGAACCTTTTCTAAAAATGAAACCATAGCGTTCTTCTAATCCTCGTGCCAGTGCGCGGGTGGTGGTGAGTGAAAGACTGCTGTCCTGATAGCGAATGAAGAGTTTGAAGAGCTGGGGTCCGATCTTTCCCATGGGAAAGTCGTGGAATTCCATTACCGCAGGGATGCCCTGTATTTGTGCGAAAACTGCACTTTGCAGCGCCCAGGTGTAGACCACATCCGCTCCCCATGCTTTTGCGGTTTGAATAGCTTTCCAACTGAAATCATACTGCTTGAATATCTTTCTGAAAGGAAGCCAATCGACAGGAAATTCTTCTTTGAGTCCATATAGATCTTCTAATTCTTCCCAAGAAGCGGTTCCGAAATCTGGAACCAATAGACGGATATCCTCACCGCACTGTTTGAGCGCGTGACAGACTTTCATAGCCTGAATGCTGTTAGCGGTACGTGATGGGATCTGTGAGGTTGTGATGCAGGCGATCTTCATGCAAGCGTCTCCTGTTCTTTCTCTAATTTTTCTCGTGTTCGTATCTCCGAAATACCTTTTCTAACGATCATACCAATGCTAAAAAGGAAGAATACCGAGAGCAGCGCTGCTTCAAAGTGTAGTCCCAATACTGGAACCAATAGCACGGTCAGCAGCAGCTTTGCGATACCACTATAAAGGCTGAGCCGGTAAGGGACTATTGGAAGTCCTAGTGAGAGCAGCAGCGGGCGGTTCCAGAAGAAGATATTGGCAAATCCCAACCCGATCAATAAGATCATCATGACCTGGTAGGCGGGTACGAAATCAGCCCCATAGATCGAAAGTAGGAATCTTCCAAAGATGGCCAATCCGATAGAAGCGCTGATGGTCCATACACCAGAAATGGTGGTCACTTTTCGCAGCAGTTCTTTCACTTTCTTCCAGGCTTTTTGAGTCACTGCGCGGTTGATCTCAGGGTAGGTGGTTGCAATAAAGGGGGTGATGGGCATTTGGACGAAGTTGATGATGGCCATGGCCGCTTTAACATAACCTGCTTCTACTGGAGAGAGGAAATAAGCCACCCAAAGCACTTCGTTATCGCGCACCAGCATGATGATGGTGCTGCTGATATTAGTGCTGAAAGCAAATTCCGCCAGCTCTTTGAGTGGGGGCAGGTGCTTGAAGGAAGTGCGCAGCCATTCTTTGCCCAGCGATTGACGCAGAGAACGCAACCCAATGATAGAAGTGCCAATTCCCAATATGAATTTACCAGTCATATAGGCAATGACGATCTCCAACAGTCCACCCTGGATGGTGTAAGCCCATACGATGATGGCAGCCGTGAAGAGGTTGCTGACAAAATTGATGATCGCCTGCACGCGGAATTGTCCGTTCACCTGTAGAACACCAGTGGTTGTCTCCATAAAGATGTTTGCCAGGATGATGGTGCCATACAGGATAAAATGTGAGGCAAGGGAGGGATCATCTGCCATGGTTCGTGCAGCGTAGGGCGCCAACAGAGCGCAGAAGATAAAGGATAGGATGGCAGTGATGGATTCAGCAATGAGCGCTGCTTTTACCACCGCGGCGGCGCGTTCGGGTTGTTTGGTCTCAACGGCTTCGCCATAATACTTTACAACCAGTTCGTTCATGCGAAACGAGAACAGGCGGTTCAGCGTGGAGGCAAAAGTGGTGATCGTTCCGATCACACCAAAGCCCATAATGCCCAGCAAACGCCCGGTCAATACACTTTGTACGACCGCAAAGGCGTTGCTCATCAGCATATAGCTGGAATTCTTGATGACCTTCAAAATGGTCAGGTCTTTACTCCAGTTATTCCAGATCTTCTTTAATATGTTCATTTGGTAGATATCTTGCTTGCCCAGGAGTGTTCTTGCTGATACCAGTCGATCAGGTTGGAGATTCCCTCCTCCAGCGTGACCAGGGGCTGCCAGCCGAGGATCGCTTTGGCTTTGCTCACATCCGCCCAACTGGCGCTCATATCCGCCGGATGCGCCGGTAGGTGCTCTATGCTGGCTTTCTTGCCGATCTTGGACTCGATCAATTTAACCAGGTCGTTGATCGAGATGGTCTCATGACCGCCCAGGTTGACGATATCGTAACCCATCGGTTTGAGCGCCTGGATGGTGCCGCGCGCGATATCATCTACATAGGTAAATCCGCGCGTTTGTTCTCCATCTCCAAAGATGGTGAGCGTTTCTCCCTCGGATATCCATTTTGTGAAGCGGAACATGGACATCGCCGGTCTTCCGGCGGGACCATATACCGTGAAGTAGCGCACAACCGTCACATCCAGGTTATTCAAGTAATGATAGCTGTAGCACAGAGTTTCCGCTGCTTTCTTGCTGGCAGCATAAGGCTGCAGCGGACAGCTGGAACCAGCGCTTTCAGGGGTGGGATAAGGGGCATCTTCACCGTAAATGCTGGATGTGGAAGCCAGAATGAATTTCGGGATTTCCTCATCCTTGCATAGCTCAAGCAAATTGAGCGTTCCGGTAACATTGGTGTTGTAATAAGCCCAGGGGTCCAGGACAGAATCGCGTACCCCGGCTTTGGCAGCCAGGTTGATGACCCCGTCAATCTTGGGGGATCCTTTCACGATCTTGCGCATCGTTTCCAGGTCGCAGATATCCTCTTTATAAAATGTGAAGGTCTTTGATCGCTGTAAACGATTCAAGCGCCATTCTTTTAGTCGCAAGTCATACACTGGGTCGAAATTATCAACACCGATGACAGAATGACCATCTTCCAATAGGAATTCACATACCTTGGACGCGATGAAACCGGCAGCACCCGTAACCAGATAGGTGCCCATTAGAGTTTCACCACCTTTGAATTGTTCTTCCCAATTTCGCTCATGGCGTTGCGAGCATCAAAGACGAGAGTCGCGTCGCGTAAGATGGCTTTGTAATCATACAGGCTGTGATTGGTCACGATGACAACACAATCCGCAGATCTCACTGCGTTATCGAAATCCTCCACTGATTGCAGATCAACCTCATCATTATGAATGGAAGGGATGAACGGATCATGATATTGGACACGTGCACCTTTTTCTTGCAGCAAGTGGATGATATCCAATGCGGGTGATTCACGCAGATCGTCGATATCTGGTTTATAAGCGACTCCCAGAACAAGGATGTTACTTCCGTTAATAGGTTTCTTGTGTTCGTTGAGCGCATCCTGGATCTTTTGGACGGTGAAGCGTGGCATACCAGTGTTGATCTCAGAAGCCAAATTGATGAAGCGTGTGGAATAGTTGAGCGTCTTCAGTTTCCACGAGAGATACAGAGGGTCGATGGGGATGCAGTGCCCGCCCAAACCGGGGCCGGGTAGGAATTTCATATACCCGAAAGGTTTGGTGGAAGCTGCTTCAATGACTTCCCAGATGTCAATACCCAGTCGATCGCACATGATCGCCATCTCATTCACCAAACCGATGTTGATCATGCGGAAGGTGTTTTCCAGAAGCTTTGCCATCTCGGCTACTTCGGCTGAGGAGACACGCACCACTTTCTCAAGCGCCTGTCCATACCAGCTGGCAGTGACCTCGAGACAATTGGGTGTGATCCCGCCCAACACCTTGGGGGTGTTGACGGTGGTGTAATCTGTGCGTCCTGGATCAACTCGCTCCGGGGAGAAAGCCAGGAAGATGTCCTCGCCGATCTTCAAATTCGTATCCTCGGTCAGCTTGGAGAGGATCAATTCGCGCGTGGTGCCGGGATAGGTGGTCGATTCAAGCACAACTGCCATTCCGGGATGTACATGTTCCTTTAAAGAGTCTGTTACAGAAAAGATGAAGGATAGGTCGGGATCGCCAGTCTTTCGCAGTGGTGTGGGTACGCAAATGCTAACTGCGTCCAGTTCTTTCAGAACGGAGAAATCAGTCGTGGCTTTAAGTTTTCCGGTGCTGGTGAGCATCTGGATGGATTCATCGGGCACATCCAATACATAGCTCTTGCCTTGCTGTAAGGTTTTCACCTTTTCTTCAATTGGATCGATGCCGGTAACTTCAAAGCCTGCTTGGGCAAAGACGACTGCCAGCGGTAATCCCACATAACCAAGCCCAAGGATACCGATACGGGCGGTCTTTTCCTCAAATTTTGTGATTAACTCTTTCGCGTGGTTCATATTATCCTCTTTTTAGAAGAAACTCATCTGTGAAGGTTCATCGTCCTGGGTTTCTTCATCAAATTGATTGCTTGCTTTTTGGATCATCTCAGATTTCTTTGCCTGCTGGATTATTCCAGGTAATTTCCTAAAATCTTCCAGAATGACTGGTTTCAGCTTGGGTTGGTGCAGCGCGGCTGCCGGATGGTACATTGCGACCACTAACTGTCCTTTGACCCATGCGGATTGACCGTGGATCTTGCTGATCTTGGCGTTTGTAAAATATTTACCCATCGAATGCCTTCCCAGAGTCACGATCACTTTGGGTTGAATGGCAGCGATCTGCCTGTCCAGGTAATCTCCGCAGGCTTCCAATTCGAATAACTGTGGGTCGCGATTACCGGGAGGACGGCATTTTACTACATTTGTGATGAATACGTTCTCCCGATTGTATCCTGCTGCTTGCAGGAGTTCATCCAGAAATTTTCCAGCCTGTCCTACAAAAGGGATGCCCTGTCTATCTTCATGAAAACCGGGACCTTCTCCGATGAACATGATCTCTGCATCTGCAGGACCTGCTCCAGGGACGGTCAAGTTCCTTCCGTTGGCTAGGGGGCATTTCTGGCAATTAGTGATCTCGTCTTTGATCTCTTGTAATACGGTATCTGGGGTCACGATTCATCCTTTCTATCGATGGTAATTGTACAATGGGTTGTTCCTGCAGCCGTGAAATTCAGTCTACATCTGGGATAGGGGTGGAGGTGTGCAGGTAGATGGGGGCCAATGTCATGGGGTGGTCAACGTCACCTTCGAGCAGCCGTTTCGCACCCATTTCAGCCAATGCTGCGGCACGTCGGATGCTGGTAGAAGGAGAACATAACTTGGCTTTTTTCCATTTCCTCCCAATAATACGGCGGTTCTCTGCGTTCATCTCACCGCAGATGATCGTCTCGGTATTGATATCCTCGGATAGTTCTTTTGGCGTGATGACGTATGGTTCGCCCTGTGCAACCCAATTTCCCTGGAACTCATACTGGCAGGCAGCCAGGTTTTTGCGACCCGCCTGCAAGACACAGATGAGCGGCATTTGTGAGGGGGGCTGTGTGTATGCCAGGATATCCAGGCTGGGGATACCGATCAGGGGTATGTTCTTTGCCAAACATGTTCCCTTGGCAAAGGCTAAGCCGATCCGTAGGCTGGTAAAGGAACCCGGTCCGGTAGCTACACAGATCGCATCGATCTCATCATCGCTGGTCGTATTGTGTTCGAGCATCTCCCGGATAGCTGGAGCGAGCTCGATCGTGTGGCGACGTGTGGAGCGCCAGGTCTTTTCAAAAGGAAAGACGGTATTCTCAACATCGTAGAGAGCGATACTTAACCATTGTGTAGAAGTGTCTAGTGCAAGGATCATGTTAAACCTGTGAAAATCTGTTCTCTTAATTGTAAGACCATATTCTTATATGCATTGCCCTGCGGTTTGATGAGCAGCATGCGCTGATCTTCGCCGAGATACTGCAGATCTATCCACAGGTGGCTCTCAGGCAGGGCTGCCTGGATACGCTTGGGCCATTCCACGATCAGGGGACCATTCTCCAGTAGATAATCCAGATCAAGATCTTCCGCTTCCATCGCGTTGGCGAGCCGGTAAGCATCCAGGTGTGCGATTTGATGTCCATCAGGTCTGCGATAATTGTTGACCAATACAAAGGTTGGACTGGTGACGGGGTCGGGTGATCCCCAACCCTGTGCAATTCCCTGCACCAGGGTGGTCTTGCCCGCACCAAGGTTGCCATGCAGGCAGAGCACATCCCCAACTTTTAACAGCGATCCCAAACGCGCACCAACCCTGCGCGTTTGCTCAGGGCTGCGGCTGAAAAATTCAAGGGTGCTTTCATCTAAGATCGGCATAATTCACTATCTATACTATGGTCAATAGGTGCGAACGTCAATCCTCTTTGGGGGATTGGTCTTGTCCAAGATTCTCTTTCATTCTCTTATTTAGTTCTCGCCGGGTGAGCATGATGCGTCGTTTACAGGTGAGGCATTCCAAGCCAATATCAGCTCCCAGACGGGTCACAACCCAGGTGTAACCACCACAGGGATGCGATTTTCGCATGCGCACCACATCGCCTTTTTCGAGATCGAACAACATGCCAGGATTATATCGCATGATATAATCGCTAAACTAGCGAGAAATCCATGATAAATCTATTTCGAATATCCCCCTCTTTATTCATCACCAGAGTTATCGCGCTGCTCATCTCATTGACATTCCATGAGTTTGCTCATGCGTGGATGGCGGTACGTTTTGGGGATGATACCCCTAAATGGGCGGGCCGTCTGACGTTGAACCCGCTCAAGCATCTTGATCCCGTCGGCAGCCTGATGCTGCTGTTGGTCGGTTTCGGATGGGCAAAGCCAGTACCGGTGAACCCGTACACCCTGCGCCGTAATAACAAAGCTGCACTGATGCTGGTGGCGCTGTCTGGACCGTTATCCAATCTACTGCTGGCAGTCCTGGCGGCTATTCCGCTACGATTTGGATTGGGTATACCCCTCAGTACATCATCTTCGATCCTTCCCAGCCTGGGAGCTTTCCTATTAGATTTCATGTTCATCAACCTGGGATTGATGCTTTTTAATTTGCTTCCCATTCCACCTCTGGATGGGGAGGAAGTGTTGGCGTTCCTCTTGCCGGGTAAACTGGCTTACTTCTACGAACAAATTCGACCTTATGGGTCTTTCATTTTGCTGGGGCTTATTGTGATCGGTCAGGTTTCGGGCTTCAATATACTTGGTATGGTTCTGGAACCAGCCATGATCGCTGTAGCAAGACTGCTTTTAGGAGGATGATATGGCAACAAACATCGCAGTGTTAGGATTTGGGAGGACGGGGGTTTCCGTTGGATTGGCGCTGGCTGATGCGAAAAAGGGTATCACCCGCATTGGATTTGATGAGGATAAAGCGCTGGTAAAGATCGCCAAGGAGAACAAAGCTTTTGATGAATATCCCTCAAGTGTGAAAGCTGCAGTTTCAAAAGCGGATATCGTCGTGCTTGACGTGCCGGTCGACCGATTACGCACTATCTTCACGCTGATCGCTCCACTGATGAAAGAGGACAGCATCCTGATCAATACGGCTCCCTTGGTGGTCGCTTCCAATCGCTGGGCGCAGGACCTTTTACCTGATAGCATCCATTTCATCAATGCCATCCCTGCCTACAACTATGAGAGTATGGAAGATGTCAATCGGGATGCCAAGAATGCCAGGGTAGATCTCTTTGAAAAGAGCCTGATCTTCATCGCTGGTGATACACAGACCCGCAAAGAAGTGATCGATGTGGCTGTCGATCTGTGCGTTATCTTGGGTGGCACTCCTTATTTCACCGATCCAGATGAAGTGGATGGGTTGATCGCAAATGTGGTGCTGCTCCCGCAGTTCGTAGCGGCAGCTCTGGCTGGGGCAACCATGCTGCAACCTGGCTGGGATGATAACCAGCGTTTGGCAAGCAATATCTTCCATCTGGCATTGAAACCCTTGGAGTTGGTCAATGAGACCGAGGATTATGGCATCAGTCTTTTGCAGAACAAGAAGAGCGTAATGCCAGTCATCGAAAAATATATTCAGACCCTGCAGGATCTCTATAAATTGATCGACGAGGATGATAACGAGGGATTGAGCGATTATTTGCTCGATATCTTGCTTACTCGCAAAGAGTGGCTGGCAAAACGCAAGGTAGGCAAGTGGCATTATCATCTTTCTACCAGTGTTCCCTTGAAATCGGAAGCGCTGCAGCGTTTTACTAGATTCTCAGCTTAAATTAACTATTTCGGAGTACTGTTTTGTCTCTTTCTCTATCACCACGTCAACTTGTACATGCTGCCCTGCCTGAAGCAGAACTGTTTGTTTCCGCCCCCGGTAGGGTGAACCTGCTGGGCGAGCACGTTGATTACAATGCTGGCGTTGTTCTGCCTGCAGCCATCAATAAACGTGTTTGGCTGGCGGTGAATGCTCTTGAAGAGAAGATCCTGCGTGTTACCTCGCTTGATCTAGACCAGACGGTCGCGATCCGATTTGCAGACCTGACAGCAAAGGTCGATGTCGAAGGAAGGCCTTTGCCCAACTGGGCGCTCTATCCGGCGGCAGTGGTTTGGGTGATGCTGGCGAAAGGGTATGAACTCAAAGGATTACATGCTGTTATGGCTTCAGATCTGCCCATGCGGGTGGGTTTGAGCAGCTCAGCAGCCGTTGAGGTAGCTTTTGGTTTGGCACTGCAAACACTGAATAAAATTGAGATGGATCGCATGCAGTTGGCGAAGCTCTGCCAACTGGCAGAGAACCGTTACATCGGAGTGCAATGCGGTTTGATGGACCAATTTGCCGCCAGTCATGGCGTGGCGCGGCATGCGCTGTACTTTGATACGCGCTCGTTTGAATGGCAGCCCATACCACTCCCGGCTGACTGTGCCCTGGTCGTCGCGGATTCCGGGAAGGAACGGGAGTTGGCGCACTCCGCCTATAATCAGCGTCGTCAAGAATGCCAGATGGCACTGCGTTATCTACAGGGGCAGGATAGTTCGATCCAATCCCTGCGTGATGTATCGCTTGAACAGTTCGCCGACTGGAAAACCAATTTGCCGGACATTCCCGCAAAACGTGCGCAGCATGTGATCGAAGAGATCGACCGCGTACAGCAGGCTGCTCTGTGCCTGGTGCAGGAAGATGTGGAGCGTTTTGGGGAATTGCTCTACGCTGGTCACGATTCATTGCGTGATCTGTATGAGGTGAGTTGTGCAGAATTGGACTTCCTGGTCGCTGCAGCCAAAGGATTACCGGGCTGCTTGGGCGCCCGCCTGACGGGGGCAGGGTTTGGCGGTTGCACGGTGAACGTAGTGCAAAAAGCGCAGGCTCAGGAGTTCGCTGCGTCTCTCGCTGCTGCATATGAGCAAAAATTCGGGATAAAGTTGACAACAATCGTTTGTTTGCCCGATCGGGGCGCATTTGTGGAAAAAAGTGAAGAAGCGGTCAGCTGACCGCTTCTTTTTAGTCTGTGAATAAGGGTAGATTTCCGAGGGCGATGATGTCCTTCCAGTGTTCAGGGTCGCCTTCGGTGAAGATGGCTGCCTGAACGCTGATGGCGCCGCCCGCTTTCTCGATGATGTTGCGCATCCCTTCCAGGGTTGAACCGGTACTGATGACATCGTCCACGATCGCAACTTTCTTCCCTTTGATGAGATCGCGGTCTTTTTCATCCAGAATGAGCGTTTGCGGTTTGCCGGTTGTGATGGACAGCGTTTCTGCTTTGATGGCATCCCCCATGTATACTTTGTAATCTTTGCGCAGCACCACATAGGGTTTCTTTGTCTCTACGGATAGTTGGTGCGCCAGTGGGATGCTCTTGCTTTCAGCTGTGACGAGCACATCATACTCTTCTTTCGCTAACTTGGCTGCCAACGCTTTGGCGCTGGCCTGCACCAGTTCAGTGTCGCCAAGAATGTTGATGATGGCGATCTTTAATCCAGGTTTGATCTCAAATAAACGCAGATCTCTTTTTACACCGTTTATATCGATAGGATGGGTTTCTTGCTGTATTCCCACGGTCTCCTCCAATGAATAACTTGTCTAGTTGAGTGTATCACGTTTCAAAAGATGGGAAATTAAATTAAGAGAGAGCCAGTGATATCAGCCCTGGCTCTCTTATAAGGAGGAGAAGAAGAGAAGTCGCCCTGTGAATATATTACAGGAAGCCCCTTTCTTTTACTTGACGCTAACCCAACACTTACCCTACGCTTACCCTACGCTGATGGAGTAATTTAAGGAAAAATCCGGATTCTTTCCGCTATACTAGATGAGAAGGGGACGGTTCAGGGGAGTCAGGGAGGGCAATCTATTTTCGCTTGAACCAGTTATCTTTAATGAAAGAGTATGATAGACAGATTTGTATGGCTTATATAGAAAATGACAATATCGGGTCACTGACGATAACTGCAAGCCCAAAGGGCATCACCAGCTGCGAATTTAACACGATCAGCGTTTTTGAGCATGCGTTGGTGGAGCAAGAGGATTGTGTGGATCCGGATGCCGCCATCATATTGGCGAACGCCATCAACCAGGTGAATACTTATCTACGCGGCAAACGGAAGATATTCGATGTCCCCATCGATTGGCGGGGTATTTCGACTTTTGCAAAGGGTGTCTACCAGGCTGCCATGCAAATTCCTTTTGGTGAGGTGCGCACGTATGGTGAATTGGCGTTGGCGGTTGGAAATCCCAACGCGGCACGTGCTGTGGGAAGAGCCATGGCGACCAATCCTTTCGTGTTGATCGTACCCTGCCATCGGGTGATTGCCAGCAGTGGGCATTTGAACGGATTTTCTGCCCCGAATGGATTGGAGACCAAACGCTGGCTGCTGGAGCATGAAGGTCACGCCGTTCGCGAAAATCAGCTAGCCTGACTTATAATTGTCTCAATGACCAATTTAAAAGAGACTACCTACCGTTCTGGGTTCGTTGCCGTTCTGGGACGTCCCAATGTTGGCAAATCCACCCTGATCAATGCTCTGCTTGGGCAAAAAGTGGCGGCTGTATCTGCGAAACCGCAGACCACGCGCGCGCGGCAGCTCGCCATCCACACCACGCAGGATGCGCAGGTCATCTTCATGGACACACCCGGTTTACATGATCCCATCAACCGCTTGGGTCGGGCGATGAATGCCATTGTGGAAGAAACCTTGATGGATGCGGATGTGATCCTATGGCTGGTGGATGCCAGCCAGGAAGTACAGCCGGAAGATGAGATGATCGCCGCTCTATTGAAGCAGACCAACCATCTTCCACCCGTGATAATGGGATTGAACAAGATCGATCTGCTGGAAGAGGGCGCTTTAACGGCCAGGACAAAACTATACGCTGACCTTTACCCTGAAGCAGGTATACTACCCATTTCCGCACGGCGTAATTTGGGACTGGACCAATTACTGAACCTCCTCATCGAAAGATTACCTCAAGGGAATGCTTTCTATCCTGAGGAACAAGTCACCGATTTCTATGAACGCCAGATCGCGGCTGATCTGATCCGTGAAGCGGCTCTGGTTTTCCTGAAGCAGGAGGTTCCACATTCCATCGCCGTGCGCGTGGACGAATACACCGAACGTGACAGCGGCGCAGCCTATGTGGCAGCCACCATCTTTGTCGAGAAGAAATCCCAGAAAGGGATCGTGATCGGGGGTGGGGGCAGCATGCTGAAAAAGATCGGCAGCCTGGCACGCAAATCCATCCAAGAGATGAGCGGGCGGTCGATATACCTGCAGCTGCGGGTCAAGGTCAGTGAGAACTGGCGTGAGAATGCTACATTCCTGAGACGGATGGGTTATGACAATGTGGAGGAGTGATGGGCATAGGGTGGCTAGCAGGGGT
>NPIF01001350.1_pt1 | contig 23045 bp, 20 predicted proteins | sample 8637461 | NCBI WGS metagenome assembly NPIF01 (sample SAMN07420641, study PRJNA396082) | bioreactor metagenome | isolation source: sample BR12 brine-fed electro-methanogenic bioreactor BR | place: Japan: Kochi | collected 2016-12-09
CATTATTAACTTGACGTTTGCAGGTGATGGGCAAAATAGAAATTTAATGAGAAAGTTTAGACTATACATGCTAGTTGGAGGAATGCCACAAGCAGTTCAAGCCTATGTTAAGTCTAATAATTTAGAAGTTGTTGATCAAATTAAAAGAGATATTATAAATTTATATGAGGATGATTTTTATAAAATTGATTCAAAAGGAAAAATTTCTGCATTATATGATGCTATCCCCTCTCAATTAAACAAACATTCTTCAAGTTATCAAATATCTAGTGTATTACCTAACGATAGAAAAAATACAATAGTAGATGAATTATCAGAGTTAAAATCTTCAAGAACGGTACATGTTTCATATAATGTTTCTGATCCAAATATAGGTTTAGCAAATATGTACAACCAAGATAAGTTTAGACTATATCTGTTAGATACAGGGTTACTAGTCACTCTTATTTTTAGAGATAAATCTTTTACTGAGAATATAATATATTCTAAATTATTAAATGATAAATTACCTGTTAATTTTGGTATTGTTTATGAAAATGTTATTGCTCAAATTCTTGCGACAAATGGAAAGAATCTATACTATCATACATTTTTAGATAAAACCAAAAAAAAGAATTATGAAATTGATTTTATAATAGCAAAAGGGGATAAAATATGTCCAATAGAAGTAAAATCTTCAAATTACAAAGCTCATAAATCTTTAGATATTTTTTCCAAGAAATATTCTAAAAGAATTAAGTATAAAACAGTTATTTATACAAAAGATTTAAAGATACAAGATAATATTTTATATTTACCTATTTATCTTACCATGTTTCTATAATCAATTAAAAACATATACTAATATTTGTCTTTATATTTTAATAAAAGAGGGCAATTTTACTCAATTTCTTTAAAAATTTAGAATAAAAAGAAATACAAACTTAAGGTTTTATAAATCATTATATTATAATTATATTAACGATATCTAAAATATAATAAAAAAGGAAATTAATAAAATGAATAATAAACAAATTAATGAACTAAAAAAAATAACTTCATTAGCATTTGATATTTTAAAAAAGCATCAAACTGAATTAACATATTCTACTTGTTATCTAAAAGGATTTCCCAATTGTTGCTGTGGAATGGCCTCAGAACTATTTGGTAATTATTTAAAAACAAATGGTTATGAAAACATTATATATAAAGCTTATAAAAATGGCACTAATCCTGAAAATGATGCCATAATTGTTTCTCACAATTGGTTAGAGGTGGACAATATAATAATTGACATCACTTATGGACAGTTTTTTCAAAATTCTACTTATTATGTAGGAAAAATTGATAAATTTCATAAATCTTTTAAACCTACATTTCTAACAGATTCAAAACTTGATTTACAACAAGGACAAATGTATAGCTACAAAAAATTTTCAAATTATTTAAATACAGCTCTGAAAAATACTCAATGATAATATTTATTCTTAGTTTCATATAATTTATTTCAACTATTATAATAGCAACCAAATAAAAAAAGACCTATTCTTTTTTCAAAGAATAAGTCTTATTACTATGTTTTGTTATAATCTAATATGTAGATTTAAGAGCCATTATTTAAGAATTTCTAAAAATTGAGCTACTCCACTTTCTGGACTCGAGAAAACTTGTTTGCCAATTGCATCAGCAATATCTTGTTCTAATAATGCCATGGAACCTTGTGCTAATACTAAAGTATCAAATTGATCAGCAATTTCTTTAGCTTTTTCAATTATAATTTTGTTATGAGTATCTCTATCTCCATTCATTAAGATTTGGAATGCCCCTTCAGCAACGAATTGTTTTATTTCAATATCTTTACCACTTTCTTTCACTGCTTTTTCAACTAAACTAACTGTTGGAGGAAGTGTTGTAGGTAAAGTTGCTATTACTCCAATTGTACCTTTTGATTCAATTGCTTTTACAGCATTTTCTGCCATAGGTGTATCTATCTTAATAATTGGAACATTAGAGAAAGGTTCCATTTCATCAAATACTTTTCCAACTGAAGAACAAGTATTAAAAACATAGTCTGCATTTAATTCATTTGCTGATTCAGCATATCTTCTCATTCTTCTTTTTACGCTTAAAGTTGCACCATCATTATCAATAACTTCCCAAATTAGACTATCATCAATAATATTTACTAATTTTGCAGGAATTTCATATTTTGCCCATAAATCAATAACTCTTTGTAAAAGAGCACAACTTGTATGTAAAGCTACTACTGTTTTCATTTTATTATCCTTATACTATTTTTCTAGAATTAATTTAATTTCTTTTTCGATTGCTACATGATCAATACCATATTTGTTTATTACATCTAGATATTTTCCACTTTCAGCAAATGTATCATTCAATCCAATATGTCTATAAGGAATATATATACCATTTGTAATTAAATAATCAGAAATTTCATATCCCATACCATTTCTTCTTTGGTGATTTTCAACACAGAATAATTTCTTTGTTTTTGAAATTGACTTATTTAATGTTTCATAATCAAATGGTTTAATGCTATAGAAATCAATAACTTCACAACTGATTCCTAATTTTTCTAAATTTTCAGCAGCTAATAAAGCTTGAAATACTGAATCACCATATGTCGCAATAGTTACATCACTACCTTCTCTTATAATATGACTACCTCCAACTTTAAACTCAGTCTTTTCATCATATAACTCATAATATGAATCTCTTAATAACCTTGTATAAAAAGGACCAGGAGTATTCATTGAAAGATCAAAGATTGCTCTTGCAGAATTTGAATCACAAGGTACTGCCATTTTCATATTTGGAAGTACAGAAATATTAGCTATATCTTCTGTTGCTTGGTGAGTAACACCATCAATTGCCGCAGTTAACCCACCATGAGAGCCCATAAATTTAACATTTAAATTAGGATAACAAACAAAAGATCTAATTACTTCTAATGCTCTTGTTGATAAAAAAATACCATAAGTTGAAGCAACTACTGTTCTACCACTAGTTGCCATTCCAGCTGCAGCTGAAACCATACCGAGCTCTGCGATACCCATATTAAAATAACGAGAAGGATATTCTTTCCCAAAAATAATTGAAGAGGTTGATTTACCAATATCTGCTTCAAATACAGCAAAATCTTTGTTAATTTCACCATATTCACTCATTCTTATTCCAAAAGCTTTTCTTGTTGGATTTATAGCTTTTTCAAGATTCATTATTTTAAACCTCCCTCAATTTCACTAATTGCTATTGCATATTGTTCATCGTTAGGAGCTTGTCCATGCCATTGAAGTTGATTCTCCATGAAAGAAACACCTTTACCTTTAACAGTATTAGCAATAATACAACATGGAATATCTTTAGTTGCTTTAACTTCTTTAATAGCATCTAGAATTTCAGGTATATTATGTCCATCAATTTCAAGAACTTTCCAACCAAAATCTTCAATGATATTAGCAAGTTTTGGCAATGGCATTACTTCTGTAGTTGGGCCATCTAATTGAAGGCCGTTTTTGTCAATAATCATGCAGTAATTATCTAATTTAAATTTAACTGCAGATTGAAGAGATTCCCAAATAACACCTTCATTCAACTCGCCATCTCCAACAATAGAATAAACTCGTCGAGGAGATCCTTCCATCTTAGCTTCTAGTGCCATTCCAATAGCAGAGGCTGCTCCTATTCCAAGAGAGCCTGTAGTCATATCAACACCAGGAGTCTTTTTCATATCTGGATGACCTTGAAGGATTGAATTAAGTTGTCTCAAATGATGAAGATTTTCTTCATCAAAATAACCTCTAGTTTGAAGGCATGCATACCATGCTGGGCATGCATGTCCTTTACTAAGAACAAATCTATCACGTTCATTCCATTTAGGATTTTCAGGATCAATATTCATTTCACTGAAATATAGAACTGTCATTAGATCTGCTGCTGATAGAGATCCACCAGGATGACCTGATTGAGCCTCATACACCATTGATACAATTTTTTTTCTAACTTGAATTGCAATATTTTGCAATTCAGAAACATCTTTAGTTTTCATAATTTATATTTAAGCTCCGTAAGCAAGATTTGGTAACCATAATGAAACAGCTGGAACAAATGTTGTTAAGAATAATGTTGCAAGAATCGGAATTACAAATGGGAAAGTTCTTTGGAAACCTTTCACTGAGGAAACGCCTGCAATATCACTTGCAATATATACTGACATACCTACAGGAGGTGTTAACAATCCAATCATAATATTAACTGCCAAGAATGCTGCAAATTGAATTGGATCCATTCCAATAGCACTCATTACAGGAAGTAAAACAGGAACTACAATCATTACTATTGCTGTACCTTCTAAGAAACATCCAATAACAAATACACCAAAATTAATCATAAGTAAAATAACCCAAATTGGTAGAGATGAATTTGCTACAAAGTTTGCTAAAGTAATAGCTACTCTTTCCATTGTAATAACCCAACCAAAAATTTGTGCACTTGCTATAACAAACATTACAACACCTGATGAAATAGCTGAATCTAGTAAGATTTCTTTAAAGTCACTTAATTTTAATTGTTTATATGCAAAACCTAAAATTGTTGAATAAACTACAGCAATAACACCTGCTTCAGATGGGGTAGTAACACCAGTTAATATACCTAATAAGATAATAATTGGAGAAAATACTGAAGGAAGACCTTCTTTTATAGCTTGTTTTTGTTCAGCTCTAGTTAATTTCTTTCTTGGCTCTGGAGTATATTCAGGATGTACTTTTGTTTGAATAATGATAAGTACAATCATTGAAACACCCATTAGTAATCCAGGAATTAAACCAGCAGCAAATAATCTACCAATTGATAATTCAGACATTACACCAATAACAATCATAATGATACTTGGTGGAATAATAGGTCCAATACAAGAAGAAGCAGCTGTAATCGCAGCAGAATATGCTGGTTCATACCCCTCATCTTTCATCGTCTTAATTTCAATAGCACCTAAACCTGCAACATCAGCTACAGAAGAGCCTGTAATACCTGCAAAGATGATACTTGCAATAACATTAACATGAGCTAATCCAGCTTTTAAATGACCAACAAAAGCTAAACAGAAGTTAAAGATTCTAGTAGTAATCCCACCGTTATTCATTATTCTACCTGCGAGGATGAATAAAGGAATAGCAATTAGAGGAAAACTATTCATACCTGATGTCATCTTCTCTGCAACAATTGTATATGGAAGACTACCACGAATAAACAAATATACAAGAGATGAAGCTACCATCGATATACTAATTGGACATTTAAGTAGGAGAAGTACTAAAAATACTAAAAGAAATATTAATAACAAATTCATTATTTTACCTCCTCTTTTTTATCTGTTTTAGTTCCAAAAAAACTTGATAATAATTTTTCAAGTGCTTTTAGAGACATTAAAGGGAAAGTAAGTGTTAATGGTAAAATCCAATAACTTTTTCTTATTTTTAATACACCCCCAATAGTATGGTTAATTTGTTTAATTACTGAATTAATAGAATATCTGAAAACCATTAATAAAACTATAATAATAATAGCTTGAATTATTACGTTAAAAATCTTTGCTTTTTTATCACTCATTCTTTCAACAAAGAAATCAACTTTAATATGATTATCTCGATAAAACGCTACATCAGCAGCAAAAAAACATAAATAAACCATTAGAAATAAAGTAATTTCTTGAGACCAAGTTAATGGATTTTGAAATACAAATCTCATTACAACTTGAAGTGTCATTACTATAGTTATTCCACCTATTAATAAAATTAGGAATATTTCCTCAATTTTAGATATGTTTTTGTTGAGTTTACATAATGCGTTATACATCAATACTCCTCTCTTTATTCTTTAAATATTTCACTGTGGCAAAAACCACAGTGAAATAAGTGTTTATTTAAATTTTTGTACTATAAAGCTTGAACTTTTTCGTAAAGACCTTCACTCCATACACCTTTTGCTTCTTCTTCAACAGCTAAAGGAGCCATGATATCTTGGAAAGGACCTAAGTCAACTTCGTTAATATGACAACCAGCATCTAATAATAATTGAGTATGTTCATCTTTAACGATACTTAATTGTTCATTATAGTAATCTTCACCTGCTAAACCAGCTTCTAATAATACATCTTGTAAATCTGCTGGTAGGCGATTAAATGAATCATTATTTACTAACATACCTCTTAAACCACGAACGTGATTTGTTAAAGTAATGTATGGAGCATATTCATAGAATTTTCCTGGGTAAATGAATTCATAACCACATTCCATTGCATCTACAACACCTTGTTGTAAAGCTAAATATACTTCACCCCAAGCTACTGAAGTAGGTTTTGTTCCAACAGCTGTCCATACGTCAACGAAAATTGGAATTCCAGGAACTCTCATTTTTTGAGCTCTTAAGTCTGCTGGACTACTTACAGGGAAGTTTGATACAGTTACACGTGGTAATGAATTAGCACTATCTGTTAATAGAATAATATTTTCTTTTTCTAATAATTCTTGTTTTAATTCTTCACCAACTTCAGAATGCATGAAATTATTCATATGTTCTTGATCTCTGAAAGCATATCCCATTGATAAGATATTGTAATCTTTTACAACATTACTTAACCAAGTTAAGTCACCCCAAACAATGTCTTGAGAACCTTCACTAGTACTTGCCATCATTGAACCAAAGTCACCTAATTGGCTTGCAGGGAAAACTTGAAGTTCTAATCTACCATTACTTAATTCAGCTGCTTTTTCAGCAATTAATTCACAAGTTCTGTTTTCTAATGAATCAACAGCTGCATTGTTACCGATTGTTAATGTGTACTTTTCTTGTTTTTCTGATGTTCCTTCTGCAAATACTGTTGTGATAGCAAAAAGAGCTACTAATAGCATAACTAATGTTTTTTTCATATATTCCTCCTTGATAAAAACACTTCTTATATAATATTTTTTAAGTTGAACTTCTAATAACAAGTTCTGGACTTAAAATAATATGTTCACATGGAATATCTTCTTTTGATTTAAGATTTTTTATTAAAATTTCAATTCCATATTTTCCAATATCAGAACTGGATTGACTTACTGTTGTAAGTGGTATTTCCAGCAAATTCCCTAATGTAATATTATCGTATCCAACTAAAGAGACTTTATTAGGGATATTAAACTTTGCCTCTCTAATTGCCTTCATTGCACCCAAAGCTAAATTATCGTTATATGCAAAAATTCCTATTTTATCATTAAAAGGCTCTGATAAGATTTTTTTTGTTTCCTTATAACATTCTTCAGATTTCAAATCTATATGATGAACTTTAAATGTTGTTCCTGGAAAATTTTTTATCGCTTGTTTACAGCCTTCAATCCTTTGTCTTAATGTATAAAGATTTTCAGGACCTCCAATGTAATGTATTGTTTTTACACCTCTAGAGCATAAATGTGCTACAGCCAAAGACGCTCCTTTCACATCGTTATTAACAATAAAATTTATATTCTCATTATACTCAGGTTGTCTGTTGATAATTACATAAGGAATCTTTATTGAATTTAATATTCCTAAAGTTTCTTCATCTGCGTTAACTGGAGTTATCAATATTCCATCAACTAAACAAGCTTCTAAATCCTTTAAAATTCTTCTCTCAACTTGCTTATCTTCACCAGAATTGAATAACATTATGTTATATCCTGCTTCCCGAGCTATATTTTCTGCAGTTTTAATAATTTCGCTATAAAATGGGTTTGCTATATTCGTCACAATTATTCCAATTAACCTACTCTTATTAGATCTTAGTCCTTGAGCAAATTTATTAGGAACATATTCCATTTCTTTTGCTATTTCTAAAATCTTATCTTGTGTAGCTTTTGCAATATCTTCTTTACCGTTCAATGCTCTTGATACAGTATTGATAGAAAAACCTGATTTTTCAGCGATTTCTCTAATTGTGACTTTCTTTTTCATTTTACCTTTCCAATCCTTTTTCTAATCTCTTAGCAATCGAATCAGAATCCATACCTCTTACTTTTCCAACAATTTCACCAGGAGCAGATGTACCAAATTGATTTAAGCCAATAAAACTTACTTTCATATTTGAAATTTCTGACCATCCTGATTCTGCAGCAGCTTCAACAACTGCACATCGAATATCTTTTGGAATGAGATTTTCTTTTAATTCTTGATTGCTAGAAATAAATATATCTCTACAAGGCATTGAAATCAAACGGATATTTTCATTATTTTCCATTTTTTCAACAGCTTTTAAAGTTGTTGCAACTTCAGAACCAGTTGCTACTACAATATTTTTTAATTCAGTACTTTCTCTTTTAACAATGTAAGCACCAAACTTTTTCATATTTTCTACCCAATTTTTATCTTCTTTCTCAAAGCATTCCAATTTTTGTCTTGTTGTAATAACTGCAGTTGGGCCATCAGTTCTAGCAAAAGCCATTTCACCACTTACAGCACCTTCTTGAGCATCCCCTGGTCTAATAATTGACAAATTAGGCATACATCTAATTGAAGGAAGTTGTTCGATAGGTTGGTGAGTGGGTCCATCTTCACCAATAAATATAGAATCATAAGCTAAGTTATAAACCACAGGTAATTGCATCAATGCAGATAATCTTAGAGCAGGTCTTAAATAATCAACAAAAGATAAAAAAGTTGAACTGTATATAGTAAACATTGGTTCATACAATTTCATACCATTTGCTATTGCAGCCATACCATGTTCTCTAACCCCAAAATTAAAGAAATTTCCTTTTCTATTTTGTGGATTAAATACATTAAATTCAGTCATGGTTTTTAAACAAGGATTATTTAAATCAGCAGTTCCACCCATTACTGTAATATCATTTTTTTGAATAGCATCAATATATTGACTTAAAGTTGCTCTAGATTCAACCATATCTCCGATTTTAATTGAATCTACTATATTTTGAGAAATACTTTCATCAATTTTCATTTTAGAATTTTGAATTTCTTCTAATACTTCTTTATTATCAGATTCCCATTTATCTGCAATTTTAGACCATTCTTTATTCTTTTCTTCGAAGAAACTATATACTTCAGAAGGTACACTAAATTCTTGAGGATCTAAACCTGCTTGTTCTCTAACGTGAGCAATTGAATCTCTCCCCATAGCTCCTGCGTGAGCTTTAGAAGTATTTTCTACTTTAGGCACACCTTTACCTATAAAAGTATCCATAACAATCAAGGTTGGATTTTCACTTGATTGCTTTGCTTTATTTATTGCAGAAGCGATTTCATCGTAATCATATCCATTACATGAAAGAGTATCCCAACCACATGCTTCAAATGTTTTTGCAACATCCTCTGTAAAAGTAATTTCAATGCCCCCATCAATTGTAATTTGATTTCTATCATATACAACAATCAAATTATTCAATTTTTGCATACCAGCATAAGAAATTGCTTCGTGAACTACACCTTCCATCATATCGCCATCACCACACAATGCAATAATATGATTATCAAAAATATCCCATATTTCACTTTCATGTTTTTGAGCAATAGCCATACCAACAGCTGTTGATACACCTTGACCTAAAGGTCCAGTAGTAGTTTCTACACCAGGAGTTTCATTATATTCAGGATGACCTGGACATTTTGAGCCTAAAACTCTAAAGCCCTTTAAATCTTCCATTGACAAATCATACCCACTCATATGCAATAGTGAATATAATAGCATTGAACCATGTCCACCTGATAATACAAATCTATCTCTATTCTTCCAATTAGGATTTTTAGGATTGTGTTGTAATAACTCTGAATACAAAAGTGTTCCAAACTCAGCACAACCTAAAGGTAATCCAGGATGGCCGGACTGTGCTTTTTCAGTAGCTTCTAACGTTAAAGCTCTTACACATCCAGCTATTTTATCGAACATCCTTTTCTCATTCGCTGTATAACTCATTAAACTCTCCATTAATTATCTAAACGTTTCCGGTAACGTTACCATTAACGTTTACGTTCCATATTATTATTTAGGTTTTTGAATTTGTCAACAAAAAATTTCAACTTTTTTTTAACTTTTTTTTCACACTCCCTAATCAAGTGATACTCATTGCTATTGAGCAATATCCAAATAGTGATATAATAGCTAGTAGAAATATACGAATGGAGATACCGTTTTGAATGATATTAAAATTAGATTTATGATAGCCTCAGATATTAAATATATACATGAAATATACACCCCATATATTAAAAATACCTCTATTACTTTTGATTGTGAAGTTCCTACTTTTGATGAATTTCAAAAAAAAATAATCAAAATATCTAACTCTTATGCATTTTTAGTTTGCGAGGTAAAAAATAAAATAATAGGATATGCTTATGCTAGCAAACTACGAGAAAGAGAAGCATATCAATGGGATGCCGAATTATCAATCTACTTAAAAGATGAATATATAAATTATGGAATAGGATCTAAACTTTATAGATGTTTAATAGATATTTTAAAACTTCAAAATATTTATAATGTTTATGGAGTTATCACTCAACCGAATGAAAAAAGCGAAAAATTACATCAAAAATTAGGATTTAATAAAATAGGAGTATTTCATAATACAGGGTATAAATTTGGTAAATGGCGTGATGTAGTTTGGTATGAAAAAAACATTAAAAATTTTAATGAAAAACCTTCACCAATTATCAGCATAAAAAATATAGATATAAATGAAGCTAATAAAATAATTAAGGAATATAATACTAAAATTAATAATATATCCCTTAAATAATTATTATATTTTTTTTTCTAAAATCACTACACTTTCTACATGATGAGTATGCGGATAGAAATCAAAAACTTTAACTTCTTTTATTTCATATCCCAGTTTTATAAAACTTTTAAGATCTCTTGCCAAAGTAACTGGATTACATGAAACATAAATAATCTTTTTTGCTCCAAACTTATGTATTAATTTTGGAACACTTTCATACAACCCTGTTCTTGGTGGATCTACCAAGACAATATCAACTTTCTCTTTATTTTTCCTACCCCATTTTTCTACTTCACCAGTATATGAAATAGCATTAGGAGCATTATATTTACTAAGATTTAAACACTCCCTTTGTTTTTCAACTGCAATAGTATTTTCTGGAAGGAAAGCTGAAAAAGTACCAACACCACTATATAAATCCATAACAGAATCACTGTCAATTTTTGATGTAACATAATCAACTAATTTCTCTAGCATCTTTGGATTTGATTGAAAAAATACATTAGCACTAACATTAAAAACATGTTTATTAATAGTTATTTCAACTCTATCTTTTGAATAACTTAAAGCGTCATCACCTGCAAATACTGGAACTTGAATATAATTACCTCTAGAATTATTACCAAACATGTTTAATCTTGCAGCTTTAAATATTTCGCCACTTTCAATTGCTTTATTTATTGAATCTACTAATAAAGGACAATTTTCTATTTCACATAAATCACTACTATGTTTTTGTAAAAATCCAATCTTTTTATCTGCCATGGAAACATGAAATCTTACTCTATTTCTATAAGCCTTATCATCAGATTTCTCTGTTGGTAAAATATCTATATTATTAATATCCAAATTTGATATTTTTTTTAGATGTTCCTTAACAAGGTTCTCTTTTAATATTATCTGTTCGTCATAATTTAAATGTTGTAAGTTACATCCACCACATTCATCATAATGAGGACAAAAAGGGAGAACTCTATCATTTGAAGCTTTTATAATATTTTTAACTCTAGCCTTAGAATATGATGTAGCATCTTTGTATATTTCAATGTCTACTACTTCACCTGCTAAAGCCCCTTCAACAAATACAGTTCTTCCACTGTCAAGAAAAGCAATACCCTCGCCTCCTTGAGCCATTTTTTTAATTGTTACTTGCACTCAAAAAATCCTCTACATAAGTTTTAACGATATCAATACTTGATTGCCAGAATTCTTCACTTTCAATATCACAATCTAATAAAGCAGCAACGTCTTTAGCACTAGCTTTTCCTGTATGTTCTAACATATTCTTATATTTTGAGGCAAATTCATCACCTAGTTTTTCTTTTTGAGCAAATACACCTAATGCAAAAAGTTGGCCAAAGGCATATGGATAATTGTAAAAAGAGAATGCACTACTGTAATAATGACCTTTTACTGCCCACATATATGGATGATATTCACTTAATGTCCCGTATGTTTTCTTTTGTGAATCCACCATTATCTCACAAAACTCTTGTGGACTTAACTCACTTTCTTTTCTTCTATTAAAAACTTCTCTTTCGAAATAAAATCTACTTAAAATATCTACACATACTTGAGTAGTATCTTGTAAAAAAGTTTCAATCAATGAAATTTTTTCACTTTCACTTGCCTGTCTTAAAGCACCTTGTAAAACCACAGTTTCACTAAATATTGAAGCAGTTTCTGCTAAAGTCATTGGATAGGTTCTAAGGAGATGAGATTTTGGCAATACTACACTGTCATGATATGCATGCCCTAATTCATGTGCTAAAGTTGATAATCCATTATATGTATAATCATAATTACATAATACTCTAGAAACTCCTGCATCAGGGAATGCTACATCATAAGCACCTCCCACTTTATTCTTTCTAGGCTCAGCATCTATCCAATTGTTATCAAATGCTTTTTTTGCAAAATCTCCCATTTCTTTAGAAAAAGCATAATATTTTTCTAAAATAAAATCTTTAGCTTCTTCAAACTCATAACGTTTTTCATTTTCACTAATAGGAGCAAAAATATCATAAAAACTTAAATGTTCTAAACCCAAGATTTCAGCTTTCTTATTTAAATATTTCCTAAATAATGGCAAATTCTTCTCAATTGTTGAAATTAAAGCATCAATAGTTTTTTCAGTAATTCTCGACTGAACTAAACTTCTTTCTAGAGAATCATAGATATGTAATTCATCAAGAGTAATTGTAGAACCTTTGATACCATTTAAACTTGCAGCATAAGCAATTTCATTATTTTTAAGTAATTGAACTTCTTTTTCGAAAGCTAATTTTCTAATTTCTCTATCTTCATCAAAAGCCATACTTCTTAATTCTGTAACAGTCTTATTTTCACCATTGAAATCAATAGTAGTACGACTTATTAAAGCTTCTTGAAGTCTTTCAAAAGCTTCTGTGCCACTTCTATTTAGATCTGCTGCAATAGCTTCAACCTCAAAGCTTTTCATATGTTTATGTTTTTCTAATAATTCTTTTATAACATAAGTATATTCTTTTAATTCATTATCTAAAGAACATAAAACATCTTCTTGATTATTAGCTAAATAACTAATAACAATAACTTCTAAATTATTCACATTTAGAGATAATTTTGAAACTTTATTTAAAGCCAACATATAATCACTATTATTTGTTTCAACAGATAATAATACCGAGGTATAAGCATCAAGAGTTTCAAAAGTATCTAATACTTTTTCCCAGGTTTTAATTATAGCAGCTATACTAGCTCTATCTTCAATTAAAGCTTTAACTCGAGTACAATCTTCATTACAAGTATTTATAGCTTTATTAAAATCAGAACTATTACATCCAGTATATATTTCATTTAAATCCCAATGTGGTAATTGCATATCAATCTCCTAAGATAATTATTTCTTTATCTAATAAGAAATAATTTACTTTTAATTTTTATCATAACTAATTTATAATAATATATTTTTATTAATAAGACGTCAACAAATAAAAAAGGATACCTCACAAAATGAGATATCCAAGGTTTGTTGTTAGTAATTTATAAATTAATTAGTTGTTATAAGCTTTACCTAATTCATTTGCACTTAAAATTGCAGCATAAACATCTTCAACAGTAACTTCAAAAGGCATATTAGCCATAGTATCACCTTCAGCACAAGCCAAAGTTGCAACTTGCATAATTTCTTTTGGTTTTATTTCCTCAATACCTAACTCTTCTAAAGTTATTGGTAATCCCACACTGCTACAGAATTCTAAAACTTCATTTATTTCTTCAATAGGAGAATTCTCTAATACCAATTGAGCCAATGTTCCAAAAGCTACTTTTTCACCATGATATTTATCATGAGTCTCTTCAATAGCAGTTAATCCATTATGAATAGCATGAGCAGCTGCAATACCACCTGATTCAAAACCAACTCCTGATAAATAAGTGTTAGCTTCTATAACATTCTCTACAGCTTTAGTACATACTTTATTATCCACAGCTAATTTAGCTTTATAACCATCATTCACTAATGTTTGATAACATAGTTTTCCTAAAGCAGAAGATGTTAATGAGCCAGTACCATTTAAACAGTTAATAGCAGAAGATGCAGAACAAGCTCTTGCTTCAAAATATGTTGCTAGTGCATCACCCATACCTGCAACTAATAATCTTGATGGAGCTTTAGCGATAATACTAGTATCCATCAATACCATATTTGGGTTTTCACTTAAGAATAAATATTCTTCAAAAACTCCCTCTTCAGTATAAATAACTGAAAGAGCTGAACAAGGAGCATCACTACTTGCAATAGTTGGAGAAATAATTACTGGCAATTTTGAATAATAAGCTACAGCTTTTGCAGTATCCAAAGTCTTACCACCACCTATACCAACAATAACATTTGCACCTATATTATTAGCTTCTTCTTGTAATCTTTGAATTTCTTTCTTAGAGCATTCGCCACCAAAATATGTAAAATTAATTTTTACACCAGAATCTTTTATTCCTTCTTCAATTATAGTTCCTAATCTTTTTTTACCACTTTCTGTAATAATTACTAATAGATTATCTCCTAAACTCTTAGCAAAAGAACTTAATTCATTTAATGCATTTTTTTGTTGCACATACCTACTTGGGCCACCAATTATCATTGCCATATTGTCTTCTCCAACAAATAAATATTTTTTTATCAATTGGAATATAACAAATAAAAAATATTTAGTGAAGAGCTTTAGATATTAATTTATCGATTATTTATAAAAAATATGAGAATATATTCAATACTTTCGATATTAAGCATATTCTCAATATTTTTATTTATTTTTCCTAAATTCATCTATTTCATAATCATTGATTTTATTGATTAAAGTTCTTCGACTGATTCCCAATTCTTCAGAGGCTTTTGTTTTATTGCCAGCCCATCTATGAAGAGATTCAATAATTTGCTCTCTCTCCATCTCTTTTAAAGATTTAAATTCAGTATTTGATTTATATGAAGAAGAACTAACCATATTGTATATCGAAGTTTCTTCAAATCGAATATCATCTTCATGGATTAAAGTATCTTCACTGTAAATTATTGCTCTCTCAAGAACATTTTCTAATTCACGAATATTTCCAAAATAATTTGAACTCTTTAATTTTCTTATTGCATTAGGACTAAAACCTTCAATAAAATCTTTACCAATATTATGTTTTTTCTTTTTTAATATTTGTGCTGCAAGAGCTGGAATATCATCGATTCTTTCTCTCAGTGGAGGAATTTTAATTCTTAAAACATTTAATCTATAAAATAAATCCTGCCTAAATGTATTTTCTTCAAAAGCCATTTTTTCAAGATCTTTGTTGGTAGCCGCTATAATTCTTACATCTATATCTATTTTTTTAGTACTACCAAGTCTTTGAATTTGCTTATCTTGAATTACAGTTAATAATTTAACTTGAAGTTCAAGAGATAAATCACCTAATTCATCAAGAAATAATGTTCCACCTGAAGCAAGTTCAAAGAGACCTTTTTTTTGAGCTGTTGCACCAGTGAATGCACCTTTTTCATGACCAAACAATTCACTTTCCAATAAATTTGCTTGAACACCTCCAATATTAATTGCTTGAAAAGGTCCATCATCTCCAAAACTCAATTTATGTATTTCCTTAGCTATAACATTTTTACCTGTTCCACTTTCGCCGGTAATTAATATAGTTGATTTTGTTTTAGCATATTTCGCAATATCTTTTTTAATATTAAGCATTTCGGGAGTTTCCCCAATAAATGAAATATCTTCAACTAACTCATCAGTAACTAAGTGATTAACTTTATGAGCTTCAACCATTTTTGTAATTTTATCTACTAATTCCTGTGGATCAAATGGTTTAACTATATAATCAGCAGCACCACCTTTTAAAGCTGTAACAGCATCTGTGATTTCTCCATGTGCACTAACCATAATTACTGGGATATCATAAAATTGCTCTCTCATCCATCCAATTAGTTCAAGACCATCCATTCCTGGCATCTTTAAATCAACAACCATAGCATCAAAATTATCACTAAGTAATAATCTTTGAGCAACCAATCCATTTTCTGCTAATTCACTATCTATTTCATATACACTGAAAAACTGACTCAGAGATGTTCTGATATTCAATTCATCATCAACTATTAATACTTTCAAAAGACTCTCCTATCTTTATAACTGTAGGTAAAACAACTTTAGCAATTGTTCCACCACCTTCTCTTCGAGATAAAGTTAAATTTCCACCTCTAGCACTTACGAACTGTCTACTAATTGATAAACCTATCCCACTACCTTTTGTTTTTGTTGTGAAAAAAGGATCATAAATCTTATCTTTTACACCTTCTGGTAGGCCATCTCCTCTATCGAGAACTTCAACAACAACCGTTCGTATATTAGAACCTTTTTTTATATTTACTTCAACATGTGGATTTTCTCCACTTTCTACTGCATTTTTTATCAAATTCTCAAAAACGCTTCTTGCTCTTAAATGATCCATACTAACATAAAATTGGGACATGGCATGAATTTCTATTTTATTGGGGAATTTAGTTGTTAATTCTTGTATAAAATCTACTAATTCGAATTCTACAGGTTTACCTGTAGGATTTAATAAGAATTCGCTTACACGAGCGGTTAAACCATTTAACCTATCAACTTCAGATTGTATAACTTCTAAATTTGATTTGTATGCTGGATTTACTTTTACTCTTAAAATGGCTAATTGAATATTTATAGCACTAAGAGGATTTTTTATCTCATGAGTCAAAGTTCTAGCAGCTTGACCTAGACTAACAAGGCTTTTTTGACTTTCTAATTTTAAAGTGTTTCTTCTATTGTTTAAATACATTCTAATAATAATGTAAAAAACAAGTGTAATTGCAATTAGTACAGCTATTTCAGTTAAAAAATAATTTCTTCTTTGAATATTATATTCACTTCCATCTAATACAATATATAAAACATCAGGGTAATCAACTATAGGCAATTTAAAATCTTCAAGTGCTGTGGGTTTAATTCCTAATGGATTCTTGTTAACAACTGATAAATTATTAAGAAGCCTTATATATTCAATTCTATTATCATCTTTATTAAAATATGGAGTGCCTCCCTCAATACCTTGACTCCATTCATTATAATCTTCTAGTAAATCACCTTTGATTATCTTTGGAACATCTCCTATTGCCCAATCTTGATGCCCTTGATTAGAATATATTCCTAAGCCATAAATTCCATCATTTTTTAATTCTTCAAATACTCTTTCTGGAGTATCATCTGTATTAAAATATACTGAATTAAAAGCTTGTTCTGCTTTCATTTGAAGACTTAAATAATTTCTATCTAAAAAAGCTTTAAACAATGAAAAAATGAATACTATGATAAGTATAAAAGAAATAGTAAGACCACCTATTACAAATAGGTGTTCCCCTCTATTACGATTTGTACTATTTCTTATAAACATTTATTTTCCTATTCATAATTCAAAGCTTCAATTGGATCGAGTCTTGATGCTGTCATAGCAGGATACCATCCAAAAAAGATTCCAACAAACATACTAAAACCAACTGCAACAATAAAGGAATTAGTAGATAAAGATAATGTCCACCCCGCTATATTAGTTACAGCTAAAGAGATAAAACTACCGAATAATATACCTAGAAAACCACCAATCAAAGTAAGAGTTACAGCCTCAACAATAAATTGTCCTCTAATTACAGAAGGTGATGCTCCAAGAGCTTTTCTTATCCCAATCTCTTTTGTTCTCTCAGCTACTGATACTAACATAATATTCATTATACCAATACCACCTACTAATAAAGAAATACCCGCAATCGCAGCTAAAAATAAACTTAGAGTTGCTGTAACTTGACTTGCCATAGTTGTAATCATTGCAGGTGAAAAACTATTATAACTGTCATTGCCAACTGATGTATCTAAAAACTTATTTATATTATCACTAACTGTAATAGTATTATAATTTTTATTAGTTTTTACAATATAACTAGATACTACATCATTATTAATTAATTTAGTTGTAAAAGTATTAAATGGTATGTATACAGAATCATTAAAACTCATTGTAAAAGATTGTTCTTTTTCTTCTAATACACCTACAACTTCATAAGTTTTTACCATTCCAGATCTTAAAATAAAATTAATTTTTTGTCCAATTGGATTTTCAACATTAAATAAATCTTGAGCAATCCCGCTACCAAGTACCGCAACTTCATCAAAATTTATATTTTGCATTGAAGTATAGGAAGATCCTTGTTTAAAAGATAATTGTTGAGCATCAAAATACTGAGTTTCTGTACCCATAATTTGAGCTCCAATATTTTTTTGATTTGCCCTAATGCTAGCAGAATACATCATTGTTGGCATTACGGAATCTATTCCTTCTACACTATTTTTTATAGTATTAGAAAATTCACTAGTAAATACTTCTTTTGTTCTTTCATTTGGATTAGTCCAGATTTGAATTATATCTGTACCTCCAGCATTTAAACTTTCAGTAATATTGGCAGTAGCACTATCTCCTAAGTTTAGTATTGCTACAACAGCACCAACTCCAATAACAATACCTAAAAGAGATAATGCAGTTCTCATTTTACTACTTTTCATAGCTGATAAAGCTAATTTAATATTTTCCCAAAACATAATTTATCTCTCTATTTTACCATCTTTAATATGGATTTGACGTCTACATCTATTACCTAAATCTCTATCATGAGTAACAAAAACAACCGTTCTTCCTTCGCTATTCAAACTTTCGAACAATTCCATTATTTGATTACCAGTTTTACTATCTAATGCACCTGTTGGTTCATCTGCTAATAATATTGCTGGATTACTTACAATAGCTCTTGCAATAGCAACTCTTTGCTTTTGTCCACCCGATAATTCATTAGGACGATGATATATTCTATCGGCTAGTCCGACTTTTTCTAAAGCTTCCATTGCCCTTTTTTTTCTAATTCTTGGCTTAATACCAGCATATAAAAGAGGAGTTTCAACATTGCGTAATGCACTTTCCTTTCCTAAAAGATTAAATTGTTGGAAAACAAAGCCTACTTTTTGATTCCTAATATATGCTAATTCAGCTTCATTTAAACCTGAAGTATTTTCTCCATCAATATATATATTGCCACTAGTTGCTGTATCAAGACAACCAATTAAGTTCATCATTGTTGATTTACCAGAACCAGAAGGGCCCATTATTGCTGTAAATTCTCCTTCTTCTATATCTAAGGAAACACCATCAAGAGCTTTTACAAAGAAGTCTCCAACAAGATAATACCTCTTTACATCCTCTAGATGAATAACTGAATTAGTCATTAATTATTTCTCCTTCCCATCATTCCATTTTGCATTTCTTGAGAAAAACTTAGAGCATTTTTTATTACAAGTGTATCTCCAGCTTTAACATCACCGGATAATACTTGGCATTTCGACTCACCTAAATACTTAATACTTATAACGACATCCTTTAAACTACCATCTTCCATTTTTTTAGTTACAGTAATATCATCACCCTTTTGAGTTATTGTTGCTTGGTCAATAATAGTTCTTTTAATTTCAGTATCACTTTCAATCTTTCCATCAAAAGTAAAACCAGTTCTAAGTCCATTAGGTGGATTATTTATTGTTATTTCAACATCCATAACACCAAAACCTTGAGCATTATATCTACCGAGCATAGGTATCTTTGTAACAACTGCTTCTGTTTCTACACCAGGTAAAGAATCAAAACTTAGTTGAGCTATTTGACCAACTTTTATATTATTTATATCCATTTCATCTATTTCTACAGTAGATTTAAACTTGCTTAAATCTGCAATAATCATATTACCTGATGTACCAACTGTATTGTAATCTCCAGTTTCCCAGTTTTGAACAGCAACAACACCATCAAAGTTTGCAAGAGCTTTGGTATATTCTAAATTATTTATAGCGTTTCTTAATTGTAATTCTAATAAGTTTAGAGTATTTTTATTTCCAGTTAATTTTGCACTTTCAATATCACTATTTAACTTTGCAATCATATATTGCTGATCTGTATCATCTACTGTTGCTAATATATCATTTTTCTTTACAATATCACCTTCATCAAAATTAACAGAAGTTATTGCTCCACTAGTTCTTAAAATTACATCTTGAAGATCATATGCACTCAATGATCCATTAATATTTACTATTGGATGAGTTATTTCTTCTACTACTTTTGATTCTGTATAAGATTGTTCAATAGGAGCACTTACACTTTCATCTTGCCAAGGAAATCTCGAATTAGTGTCATAAAAATTATAAACATAATAAGCGCCAGCTAAAATAGCTAAAACAATTAACCAAATAATAGTTCTTTTAATTTTTTTACGTCTTAGTTTTTTTCTTATATCTTTTCTAACTTGAGATTCTGTATGATTCTCATTTTTATCAAATTCATCATCATTTTTATATAATTGTGCCATATTAGCTCCTTACAAATTTAATTTTTTTATTTCTAATTCAATCGATAAACCATCGATTAATAGTATCATCTTATCATAGTCTAACTGTGATATTTCAAAAATAATATCATCTATATCACTTTGAGCAACTAGCCCTATATCAAACATTTTTTCATTTAATTCTAAATTATCTTTTTTAAATTGGATATTATCAAGGAGTTGTTTATATTGTGATTTCCAATTTATTATTTGAGTATTTAAAGACAAATAAGATAATTGTTTAGCTTGTTTAGCTGAATTAAGTGCCAATTGAGCACTTATTAATGCATTTTCATTTATTTTGTTTTGGATAATATCACTTTCAGTTGTTGTATCATTTGTCCATGTTCCACCTATTTGCAAATAGGGATCTATATCTGAATTAGAAAAATCAATATCCATATTTGTAGTAGCTGTAAATGAAATATTATTAGCACCATATTGAGCTTGTAAACCTACACTCATATCATTAGTAGAGTTAGTATAAGGTCTAACAATTTGAGCACCCCCTATAATATAACTCTGAGTATTTTCTCTTTCTACTAAATCTATTGCTTCTTGTTTTAAATTCACATTGATCTGTGCAATTTGAACGGATAAACTATCTTCAATCGATTTCAAAATTTCTAAATTAGGGTCTCTAATTTCATCAACTACCTCATAATCCAAACCGGTATATTCTCTAAAATTTTCAAATAAAGAATCTCTTTGAATCTTTAAGTTTTCAAGAGCATCATTATAAGAATTAAGGACTAAAGTATATTGTTGATAGTAAATTGAATCTTTAGTGATTTGATTAAGTTTTAAAGCATCATCAATTACTTTTTGTTGATCTGTTATTTTCTTTTCTAAATCTTTTTGTGATTTCTCATTACTAATAATATTTGAAACATATGAATAGACATTCTTTTTATATTCTATAAGTCCAAGCTCATAAGTTTGATTAGCACTTAAAAGTGTTAATTGATTGTTCAAATTATCTCTATTATCAGTATAATCTCCTAATAAAAAATTATGTGATAATGATAATGCTCCATTAGCATCAATAATATTTGAAGTACTATTTGGATCATATTTAATACCAGCATTCAAACCAATTGTCGTTGTATCAGTCACACTGTTTTCACTAGTTGGAGAAATCTCTCCAGGTATTACAACTGTTAGTAAATTTGAAGAACCCCCATCTAATTCGTAATAGTCAGTTAGAGTTGTTGGAGTAGATAAATTTGTAGATACACTTATTACAGGATCTGCTTCTAAATCGCTCACTTCTAAAGTAAGCATTGTATATTCTCTATTTAATGATAAATTAGTTATTTGATCGCTTGTTTTTATTGAATTATCAACTAAAGTTTTAAGAGATGTTGCACTTAAAAAACTAGAGCTTAACAAAAAAACTAGACCTAATAAAATAAACCTTCTTCTTTTCATATCTATAACCAAGTTTAACTTGGCCTCCTCATTTATTATATTTTCTTTGGCATTATAGATAAACCACTATCTACATTTAAACATATGCCATTTATTTGTTCACTATCAATTATATATTTAATAGCTTTAATAATCTCTTTAACTTTTGTAATGCCATACGGGATATTTTTTTCTATTTTTTTAAAATAATCCTCTTCAAATGTTTTTGGCAATACAAATCCAGGTGCAATTTCATTTACTCTAATTATAGGAGCCAAAGAACTTGCTAACACTTTTGTTTGGTAGGATAAAGCATTTTTTGATAAATAGTAAGGTATTCTATCTACATTGTAATAATCTTTCATAGAATCACTTATATTTATAACAGAACCTTTTTTGTTTTCATTTTTTAAATGTTTATAATATTCAATTGTCAACAATAAAGGAAATGTTGAATGAATATTATTATATTTTTCTATTAGGTTACGATTTATATTTTCAATAGAGACTTTTTGAAATATAGAAGCAGCATTAATTATAACATCAATTCTATTATAGATTTTATAAGCTTCATTAAAAAAATCAGAAACATTAACAATATCAAAATCAGCTTGAATTAGTTTTACATTATATTTATCTTTTAAGTAATTTGCATAAGTTTCACTTTTATTATAATGCACAATTACTAAATTATCTTTTGATAAGTTTTTTGCTACTTCACCTGCAAGGGATGTTGCAGCCCCTGTTATTAAAATCACTCTTTTATCATTCATTTTTATATCTCTTATTAAGCTTATTCACAATATATATTAATATAATATTTAGCAATCAAAAATGCCTCTACCTACAAAAAATACATAAACTAAACAAAATAATCATATAGCAATATATATTTGTTATTACAATTA
>NPIF01002080.1_pt1 | contig 22965 bp, 13 predicted proteins | sample 8637461 | NCBI WGS metagenome assembly NPIF01 (sample SAMN07420641, study PRJNA396082) | bioreactor metagenome | isolation source: sample BR12 brine-fed electro-methanogenic bioreactor BR | place: Japan: Kochi | collected 2016-12-09
CATTATTAACTTGACGTTTGCAGATTTTCATTAATTTGATGAATTTTGTTTTCTTTTATTATTCTATAATCTGTAGCAATTTGAGAAATAGAAGAATTCATCTTTTCAGAATTCTCAAGCTCTATTCCTAACCCACTATCATAAAAATCAGTTGCATAAATCTTAAAATTTTTATTTATAGATTTCCCAATCTTTGATTCAAAACAATCTTTAATTATATTCAAAGAAGACCGTTGTTGTAATATATGATTTGAATTACTCAAATAGACCATTAACCAAAGAGCAAACATATCCATTGGCCAACAGCCTTCAACAATATTTTTCTTAAATTTAGTACCAAACTTCCATGCAGAGAAATTTGCACTGCTTGGAAAGAAATACCGTAAATATTTTAAATCTTGATCAATATCTTTAATTATTGTTTCATTATCGATATTAGGAATAAAGTTTTTTTCTTTTACATCAATTAAATTCGATATTAAAGATTCAAAGCTAACACTTAAAAAATATCTAGTTGCATTATCATATCTTGTAACATATCTTGATTTATAATTTTGAATAGCTTTTGTATTCATCCCTGTTGAGTCCTGATATTCTTTTAGATCTAATTGAGATAAACCCCATAAAACTATAGAAGAATCCTTTTTTGCTGTAACACCTTCGAATAACTGTTGCATTATTCCATTTCCAGCTTTTGCTTCATTTTCAGCAGCAAACATTAAGTATTTACCGAATTCATCAAAAATAATTAAAATTGATTTATATGGTTTATTTTCACCACATAGGTCTTTATATAACGCAGGTATTAAATCTTTTAATTCCATATCTGAATTAAACTGTATGGGAATATTAGGTATTTCTTTTTTTATTTCTTTATAAATTTTCTCAAATACTTTTGCATCATAAGCTTTTAATATTTCAATAGCTTCTACTGTAGAATTAAATCCGGATTTTTTAATAACATTATTAATTATATTTTCATTTTTATTATTCTCTAATTGATAAATCAAGGAATTAAATCTTGAATCATATTTATCTAAAATACTTATATCTACACCATCTGCAATTAATGCTGATTTTACAACTCGGAAAAATTCATCTTGTAAATTTTGATTTCTCATCCCATTTATAGGTAAAATGAGTACTTTTTGTTCATCTAATAAAGACTCACGTAATAAAATCTCTGAATCTCTTTCTATAAATCCTATATTATTTAATATATTTGATTTTGTTCCTTGTGTCCCATTTAACAAATTTGCAATTGTTACAGCAAAATGTGATTTACCTGCACCAAAACCTGCTATTGATAACAACATACTATTATGTTTTGAATTAACTGCATCAATTATTATCTTGGACATAGAAATAGTATCTGTTAATTCATTTTTATTTATAGCACTAATAGTATTATTATTTTTTTCATGATATTTTGATCCATGAAAAATAAAAGCTTCAGCTACTTCTATTGACTTTGCTCTATCCTTTAAATAACAATCTATATCAATTGCACCATTAAATAATTTTGCTGATCTGAATTCTACAACTTCTTTAAATTTCATATTAACCTTCTAAAATAATTCGCTATAAAGCATTTTCCAAACAAATTCTTCAGGAACTAGAGCCTGTAAACATTTTGGATCTAATTGTGAACTTATCTTTATATAACCTAAACTTGCTACAGCATTAATAATCATTTCAAGTTCAGCACTATCCCAACCAAAAATATTAGAAAAACCTATTTTTTCATCAAATTCATTAATACTAACCTGGTCTTTATCAAAATAATTTAATAAATAATGAACAATAAGTGCCCCATAAGCTGGGAAATTTTCTAAATAAATTGGAGCACTATTTCTATGATATTCTTGTTTTTCATTATCAGAAGAATAAATTATTCTTGAAGAAGAAAACTCTTCTTCATTATTATACATTGATAGTAAAGGTGTATATTTTGATTTTTTTATATTATATATTTTTTCTAATTGAGAAATTTTTCGAACTTCACTTTTCTTCCAATCTTCAAAAAAAGTTAACCATATATCACATCCATAAGTTTTATCACACATAAAGGAATGACAAACCCATTGTGTTAAATTTAAGCTAAATTGAGGATCTTCTTTTAATACTTCTTTACCGAATAAAGTTAATTTAGGACTAAAAAGACTATTTTTTAGTTCATATTCAATTAACCCCATACCAGCTAAATAATTTAAATAAGGTTGGACTTTTCCAGTAGATTTTCCATTAGTGATACCTGTGTTACTTTTTATATCCTCCAATGTACAGTTATTATTATTAGATAAATATTCCAACAATTTAGACATTAACAATCTGTTTGGACTAAAAGTATTATTAAAATTTATTGATAATTTTTTCATTATAGACCTCTTTCTTCCATTGAGGGTATTTTTATTTTTATAGGACCATTTTTATTATCTGTATTTGAAATAAAATAACACTCTCCTCTATTTAATTCTGCTAATTTAGCTGTCCAATATTGAACTTTATGACTTGTATTTGGATCTTTATTTACTAACTGTTTAGCCACATCTTCAATTTCATTATCTGATGGTTTGAAATATAACTGGATTCCGGCACTAGTCAAACCACTATATATTCCTGATTTTTTACCCCCAATTTTTGAAATTGATTGTGTAGCTAAAATTAAATTTAATCCAAACTTTCTTCCTTCCACTAAATATTTATTTACGGTTGATTCGTTTCTCAAATCTAAATTTTGAATTTCATCTAACATAATTACTTTTGGATGATCAGTATTAAAATTATTATTATTTGCATAATACCACAAATCATTTAAACAGAATTCAACAATTAATAATTGTATAGCTTTTGCTAAATGTGTTAATTGAAAAATATTTATATATTGATTTTTTGTATTACCTTCAAATTGATTTTCCCAATTCATTAAATCATCATCACATGAAAAAGGATCAGATTTAATTAAAGGCATTAATTTTTCCTTTAATTTTTCATATTTTTTATCATCAGATTGGTCTAACTCAAAACCCATTTGAGTTAATGAAAAATCATTACCAAAATTTTCAATTCCTTGCTCAATCAATTCAATTAATGCAGGTTTTTGATTTTCTCCAATAGAATGAAACTGTGTACAAATAATATCTACAATTCTACTAGCTACTTGATATGAATCATCTTCTAAATATGATTCAGGATCATCTTCATCAAAGTAACTTCCATGTTTCAAAAAAGGATTAATTTTCAATTTTGTATTCTGTAATAACACTTGAGGTTTTATATATTTTTTTATCTCTTTAGGAATATCTTTAGGCCTCATTCCATTATTGTAATCAAAAATTAATGAACCTTGTCTATATTTTGCTAACTCAGATAAAATTCCTTGCAAAGCATATGTTTTTCCAGAACCTGTCGAACCAAAACAAAATAAATGCCTATTATTTAATTTAAAATTCTGTCCAAAATCCCAATATCTTTTATTACCATTAACATCTGTACCAATCCATATTCTTATATCTCTAGGATTAAAATCTTTTTCAACAACATCAATATAAGAATTATTCTTTTCTGCAGTTAAATAATTTTCTTCTTTATGTAAATTATTTATTTCTAATATATCTGTAACCTTTTCTTCATGAAAATCAATATATTCAGATTGATTAGATATTTCATATTGAACATTATTCTTTGTATAATTTTCAAAATCTTTGGGATCTATAATATCTTCTTCTATATCAATATCTTGAATAATAGATACATTTGAATTATTTTGTTCTTTATCAAATATTGGAAGTTCTTCTTCTTTTAATAAAGTAATAGATTCAATAAAATCAGGACTAAATTCATAAATTGGTATAATACCTACTTCAACATCTTTTTTATACTTCAATATTTTTATTGTTTTATTACTAGATGTTAATCTTTCAAACATAAATATAGACTTAGTAAATTGTATAATAAAATTACCTTCGCTTAATCTTTGCAGGGCTTTAGGACATTCTATAGATTTAGATATTGTCATATTAGCAGCAATAATTCTATATAATTGCATCCACCAATATTTTGAATCAGAAAATAATTTTGTTTTATCTTTAAAATGTTTTGATAAAACATTTTCAGTAGTGACTAATTGATTATAAGCTTTTTTTGAATATTGTTTTGTTGCATTTTTTCCTAATTTACATTCAATTAAATTCATTGTTACATTGTAAATTTCATTATTATTCACATCTTTGTCTTTTTTTACAACTAACCATATAAGATCAGTATGCTCTTTTTTATCCTCAAATTTAAACCAATGCATATAAGAATCAAGTGAAATAATAGTATCACAAATAATATTTTCATCTTTTTGCAAATTCAAAAAACGTCTTGCAAACATATATGCAAAATAATCATGCTTATTGGTATCAGAATTACTTAAAGCTCTAAATATAGACAAATCTGTTACTTTTTTTGTTTGTTGAAGTAAATTCTCAACCATCAAAATTGAATTCTTTCGACTAATTTGAGGATACAATTTTATTAAAGAATCAGATAAATTGTTTACAATAATTTTCTTATTTTCAATTTTTGTTGATAAAGTATAATTTAACTCAGCTCTTGATCCTATACCTGAGCCAAATCCAATTAATATCGTTGAATTGTTATCATTTCGACTCACTATTTCTTTATCAATATCCTCCCCAATGCATAAAACCATTTCTGAATTACTATGACAAATACTTAAAGTATCAATAAAATTTGAATATATTAACTTTTTTAATAAATATATTTCATTATTTTGATTATTTATTGGTTTCCCCATACGAACGGTATTCATCAATTTTATGTATTCAGTAGAAGATTTAAATTGCCTATTTAAGAACATTTTATATCTTTCATTTCTTTTTGACTTTAATTTTAATTTAGGTAAAACTTTCTGTAACATTGGGAAAGATATCAATATTTCATCCGAAGGTTCTACAATAAAATCTCTAAAATCTACAGTACAATAATCGGAATTACTATAAAGAATTGTAATATCAGAATCTAATTTTTCATCTAATATTTTATTAAAATCCTCGTAACTTTCATTTTTACTAATTATGCTATAGCTCACACTTATATTAGAATACTTAAAAGGAAGTGCTTTTTTTGTACCACTTAATGCTTTATTTTTCCAATAGTCCTTAAGACTTCCTAACCAAGAATAAATTGAAAACTCGTTATTCTCTGTTGAAATAGTATCTAAATTAATTTGATATGGCATTTCTTTGTATATTGAAACATCTTCTAAATGATTAAATAATTTTTCAATAAATTTGATTACACCTGCAAGTACAGGTTGTATAGGATTATCAAGAATGACCGTAATATTCAATCCATCTTGAGCATATTCATGTATTGATACAAAATTCATTAATTGCTTTGTAATTAATTTTGACTCTTGAGATTCTTTTTCAAGTTTTATATCTGTAATAGAACCTTCTTGCGTACGAGAAAATTTAGTTGTTAAAATAGCATCTATATTTTTAACATCCATTGTTCCTATTCTATAAATTAAACCTGAACCTTTAATATCAGTACATACTTGATTATTATTCTGATCATAAAATCCTGGAATTGGAGATTTAAGTAATGATAATTCTTTACAATAATCCCATTTTAGTGCGGCCTTTTTGTATTTGAAATTTAATTCTGAATTTAATTCTGAATTTATTAATTCTTCAAAAAAAGATCTAATATAGGTATTCTTACTTTTTACTTCTTCAATCATTGCAGGATGAAGAATAGTTAAGATACCATTGCTTAAATTGTTACAAACATCTAATTCTTTTTGATTAATTATCCAAAAGGCTTTTAGAAACATTTCAGCTTCAACATCTATAAATTCATCAGAATGATTTATTCGATTTAAAACAATATTATAAGATTTTACCAGCTCATCACTATTTAAAGAATTTAATGCAAAATATATACCTTCATTTACAAATTCTTGTATATAGTTTTTAAAATTTTTAGCTAATTCTTCAATTTGGTAAATATCAATTTGGTCTAAACATTCTTTTAGGTCCTCTTCAAATAGATTAATTACAAAGCTTCCTGAACTCCCTTTTAATGAACTTACTAACTCATCTTTAAAATCATCTTCACTTTGCATGTAGTAACAACTATTATAATTATTTAACGTAAAGGATGGAATAATTTCATTTGAATTCATTTGATTAGTAATTATTTCATTATTAATCTTCTCAGCTATATTGAAACTCAAAGAAATATCATTATTAGCTTTTAACTGCCATTTATACACTTTACTATAGTTATTTATTTTTATTTTAAATTTAACTAAAGGAATAGCAATGGATGAATAAATATAATTTGAATAATCAGTGTCTGTTGAAACATTGAATGTTATATAATTTAAATTGTCCTCATGCCATTCATCAAACATAGATTCAATATTTTTTGTACAGTAAAGGTCTAAACCACCTAATACCGGTTTAAAAACTTTATCAAAAACATATTTATTATCATCATTTATATTAGATTTTAGATTTATCTCACTAGTTGTAATGTTATGTGTCAATGATATCCCGGAAATTGATATACTAGTTATATCTTCTTTTAAAACATTTTGTTCATAAGTTACATAACTTAGCATATCCCATAATGCTGATAATAACATTTCAAAAGGAGCTCCTTCAACAAAAACTTCATTATTTGAAATTGTTTCTTTTTTAGGCTTTTTTATTTTTAATTGAAAGATTTTATTTTTTATATAATATAAATCACATTTCCTTAATTTTTCTTTTTCTGTATTTGTACACTTATTATTCAATAAACGTTTTATAGAATTCAAAAAATCTGAAGCTGATTCAAATTCCGGACAAAAAATATCAAGATTATCTTCTAAAAATAAATATTCACTTTGTTCTTCAACACTTTGTTTAGCAATAAAAGAATCAATTTTCTTCAAATACCTATCTTTTGTTACAGATTCTTGTGTTATTTCTCCAAAAAATATAGTTTCTCCTAATTTCATTGTTTGGCTAAAATTAGAACTAAATTTTTTATCTACTCGGATATTGCATGAAAAAGATGAAATTAAATATAAATATTTTAATAAGATATGGCATATAGAGTCATCCAAATAATAATCCTCTTTATTGTTAATTAGAATATCTAAATAGTCCGATAATGTTTTTATATCATAATGTTTGTATATAGCATATAAAACATCGTTAATCTCATCTATTGTATTTATATTTTGATTATCTAATGATTCAATTAAAAGTTGAGACCAATTGATAAAAGAATTATGTAAATGATGATGAAATATATTATTAAAATCACAATTTAAAAGATGTTCTAAACTCCCACTATCATATACTAAATCAGCTCCAATAAGAATTAAGACTTCTTGCTTATTATCATTCTTTGTAGCCAAATTATTTCTATAATAAGTAAAGCTTCCATCACTAAGTGCCCAATTATTTTTTTTAATTATATTGATTGAATCTTCACATAATCCCCAATTCTCAATTAACTCATCAGAAATTTTAAGATTTAAATTTACTTCTTTTGATAAATAAAAATCATTTGTTAACTCTAATAGAAATTCTGTTGTCTGGGTATAATCAAAAACATATGAGGGTATTTTAATCTGCAACGTATTATCGAAATCATTCTTATTCCTATTTATTAATGAAGTTATATAATCTTTATAAGTATCTATTAAAATATGCATAATTACCTCTCTACTTTTGTTCTATAGCTATATTTTTTACTAAAGATGTATAATCAGAAAGTTGAATTAAATACCCACTATCTTCTAACATTTTTTCCAACCATTCCAAAGTATCTTCAGAGACTATTTTTTGCTTTTTATCAAGTCTTCTATTTATTTCATTTAAACCTTCATTATCAAATACCATGCAAAACCGATATTCTAATTGTTTCAAAAAAGTGGATAACAGCATTTGTTCATTTGGTAATATTGTAGAAGCAATTAAACAATTTAATATACTATTATTTAATACAAATTTAGTTGAATCTCCTGTTTTAGGAACAACATAATTAATAGCTTTCGCCCATTTTTTAAATGCTCCACTTCCATATCTATCAATAATTCTTTTTGATTGAACAATCCCCAAACTATTTACTTCATCATTAATAATTTGAATACACATTTTAAATGAATGCCTTGAAATATCTTTCAGATACTCATTTTTAGAATTAGAATCAATTACTGCCATTAAAGGAACTGGCAACTCCTGATTATAACTTGAAACAAATAAAAATCTTCTTAATGTATGCAAAATGAATAAATTTTGTAACATATCGATTTCATCTATTATATCCATATCAATAGTAAATATTCTTGATAACTCAACAGCTAACAAGTACCCATATATCCAATTATCTATAGGTATCCATCCAATTTCTATTTTATTAGGCACTAATATACCATTATTATTTTTTTTAAATATATCATTATTTAGATTGTTTAATAACTTTGCCAAATCACCTAATACTCTAGGGCTTTTTTTATTTAATAAAATATCTAGCCCGATAGTTATTTTCTCTTTTAGGTATATTGGATTTTTTTCTTTTTCACTAAAGAGCATACCATTAAAAGTAGTATCACATAATTGCTCAATTTCCTTTTGTGATTTATTTAAAGCTGAATATATTTCTAAATATATTACTTCACCTGTTCTTGCATATAGATTATGTTTATTCCTACTAAAAAACTCATTAGTTGAACAAATATCACTTTCATCTGGATATTTTTTATTAGCAGCTGTTTTATCCCACATTGTTTCTCCAGCCAATAATTCTTTACGAACAGGTAAAAAACTTTGACCACACCAATCTCTATTTACACCTACTCCTTGGAAACCCATAAATAAATTTTCTAAAATACCTATAATCTTAGCATTATCTAATTGTTTTGTAGAATCAGTAATGTTTATTAATTTTTCAAGTTCTTTTTTTAGAGTTCTATAATGTTCTGAATGCGATTTATGAACTGAACTATCGGAAGAACATAAATAAAGTGAAAATAATTTTAAATTAAGATTAGATTCGTCTTCATATGATAACGAATTAATTTTATCAAGAGGGATATTAGGGAAAAATAAAGGGTCATTAGAATTGTTATCAATCTTATTTATTTGTTTGTTTGATTTAACCACATTTAAAAACTCTGATAATATTTCTAATACTGATTGTTCAGAAAAAACCCTTGAACCAAATTTTTCAGCTATTCCAAAACTAGGGTTTGAGTCTTTTTTATTTTCTGATCGTATATAAGAATCTTTTGGGTAAAATTTATCAGTCATTTTAATATACCTCCAATTTTTTATTTTCATTATCTTCAATCAATTTGAAATTGATATCTCCCAAGTTTCTATCAGGTTTTAGTCTAACTAATAATAAATTATTACTATTGAGATCTTTAGTTATCATTTGATTTGAGATTATTTGATTTTTGAATAAATCTAATCGCTTCTGAAAATATTGAAATTCTTCATCAAATAAAGTTCCTGCATTTGCAAATAAAAGATAATCTAAAAAAGGTAAAGGTAAATTTAAAGTTATTAAATCATCTTCATTTAAATCAGGACTTAAGAAAGTTTTTGGAGAATTATCTTTTAACATTAAGAATCTAAATTGTTTTATACTTCTAGAATCTTTATATATTTCAATTTTAACTTTTTCTTGATTTTTCCAACTAAACTGATTTAATACTACTTGTGCTGATTGACGTATCCCTTTCTTTCTACTCATAGTAATATACACTATATCTTTTTTATTTCCCAATTCATTTGAAGGCAATTTTAATCCGGAAAAATATTCTTTTATGGTATGTCTTAAATTATTGAATAAATCAAAAGTTTCTTTTGAATTTAATTCATTATTTTCACCTTGTATCTTACTCCATAATTCGAATCCAGGAGAATTTAAGAACGAATTAAAGTAAGAATAATATCTATTATCTTTTAATATTTCTTCAGATAATAGAAAATAAATTAATCTATATATTTTTAATCTAATAGTATTTGCTGATCTTTTATATCCGGTATTTCTATATTTTTCAAAATATATTTTAAAAGGATTATATATGCCTTGTAATATAATATCACTTGATTTATCCCAAATTAACCTTTTCCACTGCGAGGATATATTACTTCCAAAATATTCAACTCGAATTTTTTTTATAACAGCTATTTCATTACAAATTATATCTTTTTCATTTTTTTCAAAACTTCCAAATACATTATTATAAAATAAATAATCATCACTATTTATTACAGTGTCTGTTAATTCTAAGCCTCCTGTAATTATATAACTAAAATGCTCTACGAAATTTCTTAAAGTAAATCTTGAACCATATTCAAATAAACGTTGATACATCAAGAACAATCTATTTCGAACATATTCGTGTCTTAAAGCTCGAATATTACATAATATTGGATTTAATTCATCTTCATTAATCACTTCATCCCAAACTTTATGAAAGACTATTTTATATAATATTCCTTTTGCAGCTGGCAAATTATCATGATTTACTAAATTTACAACACTAATCTTAACTTTTTCTAAGTTAATGATACCATAACCATCTTTATCATCAGTACTAATACCATCTAAAATAATTCTTTCTACAGACTCCTTATTCTTATAGCCTAATAATTCATAAGCTTCTCTCATTCTATAAATAATTGCTCCTGTGTTAGAAACAATAAGAACTGAATATTTTTCATTTAATAAATAATTAGAAATTAAGGTATTATTTTGATCAATTGAATATTCACTTAAATCTTTTATAACAACTAAGGTTTTATCATATTTATCAACATAAAATTCTTCGATACGTTCATTTAAACCTTTTATTCCAGTTAATTTTTCTACTATTAATTGAGCTAAAGTTGTCTTACCATCACCAGCAAACCCAGTTAATAAAACTTTCCCATCATTTCTAAATAAATCATTTTCAATATTTTGAATTAAAACTTCATCATTAAATAAAATATCATGTGAATATTTATGATTAAAATTTGATTCTGCAGTTGAATTTCTATTGTTACCCTTACAGCGATTTAATGTATTTAAATAATTTACAAAATCTATAGCATTTTGAGTCATCTTATAAATCCTCCATTATTGTTGATATTAATCCCAATTCTTCAAGTTTATTAAATATTCCAAAACTAAACCTAACTGCACCAGCTGGTAATGTAGAAAAGAATTTATGTGTATTTGGAGCACAATGTAATCCAGTTCTTACTGCAATATTGTGGTTATTTAATATTAATCCTAATTCATCAGGAGCATAATACTCATGAATAACAGATATTACAGGAACTCGATTTCCCTGATAGTTAGACCCCAAAATTGTCAATTCATCATCATATTCAGATAGTATTTCTTCAAAAGTATTTAATATATTATAATCATTATCTTTTTTAATTTTATATTCGTAAGAATTAAAGAACTCTAATGCTGCATTTAAACCTGCTATAGCATTTATATTTAAACTACCTGCTTCAAATTTTGAAGGGAATTCTTCTGGCATATAAGGATTTATTGAATCATAGCCAGTACCACCTTTTAATAAGGGTAATAACTTTATTCCAGAATTCTTCGAAATAAAACCAGCCACTCCTAAAGGACCCAATAAACCCTTATGTCCTGCAAACACTAAATAATCTATATACCAAGCATCATATTCGATTTTAATTATTCCAGCCGTTTGTGCTGTATCTAAAATATTTATAGCTTGATAAATCTTAGATAATTTAAAAATATATTCTGCAGGAATAACAGCACCACAAACATTACTAGCATGACTTAAAATTACTAAATCAGGAGGATTTTGGATAAATTGTTTAGATATATTATCTAAATCATATAAAAAAGGATTCTTTTCTAATGCTATATAATGTAACTCAAAATCATATATTTTTTTTAAATAATTTATTGTTCGTATTACGGCATTATGTTCAAATGGACTTATATATACATTTTTTATTTTAGAAAAATTTTGTCCATTAATAACTTGATTTAAAGCAATAGTAGCAGAAGGAGTAAAAATAATATTTGCTTTTTTAGCATTAAAAAAATTTAATAATTTTCTTCTCGTATCTTCAACTATAAATGTTGCTGTATCCGATAAAGAATATTGCCCCCTCCCAACATTTACTGCATAATTTCTTGCACAGTCATCCATTGCTTGATATACACATTCTGGTTTTGGATATGTTGTTGCAGCATTATCAAAATATATCAATGAGTTCCCCTTTTTTTATATTCTGTTTAATTATTAATAATAATATCCAATAATATTTTATTAATATCTTCTTTTGTTAACGCATCACCTGTTTCCTCAATAATTGATAACAATTCATCACTAAACATTCTGCTATAAGAATTTTTATTTGATAATCCAATTTTTTTTTCGATTGTTTTTCCATATTTATCGGTATAATGGATAATTGCAATTTCATTATTTATTACTTCAGATATTTCTTTTCTACTATTATCAATTTCTTTATTAATTCTATCCAAAGAGTTGTCTAATAATGAAATAGAATTTTGACTCCAATCACTAAAACGTAAACCGAGTAAAGAATAAGTTAATTTATTAAATAGTAAGGTTTCATCATTTATTTCTGAAATCAAATTTATTATGTTAATTGAAGAATTTGATAAGTTCATTAATTCCTTATCTGTTAATGAATCAACCCAAGAATGCATATTAATTAACCAATTATTACTTGCATTATTTATATTCAATTTATTCAGAATATATATTTTAATATTAGAAACACTTTTTTTATAATTAGATTCAACCTCTAAATAACACTTTTCTATTTCTTTAGCTAAATCTATACCTAAAGTATAATTTCTATCTATTTTAGAAGGTATTTTCTCCATTATACATGAATAAGGACTATCAATTGATTTATTAATAACATTAAATAATTTGTCTATCTTTTTAGAATATAATTTTACCTCACCATTTTCATCAAAATATCCTTTCATAATTCTTGTTTGTAGTGGTAATAATTGGTAATTATTTTTCATTTTTGTTAATATTTGATTATAAATATTTAATGAAAAATTATCTATTTCATAAATTGAACACAGTTCATTTATATAACATTCTTCATTTTCCCCCCAATCATTTAATTTAACAAAATAATTTGATGGATTTGAAACAACAGAACTAAATAAAGTTGATTTTATTATTGCTTCTTTATTATTCTTTGAGATTACCAATCTATTATCAAATTCTGAAAATGCGATAGCTAAGAAAAAAGGGATTATACCTTTTTTTATACCAATTCCACCTTCAACATCTAGAAGATTGGAAATAATTTCTGACATTGCAATTTCTTTTTTACTTGATTCAATTAATTTTTCACGTATAAATTTTAAAGGTATTTCGAAATTATTTTTTGCTTTACTGATATCATAAGATAATTCTAAAGTATTTTCATCTAAATTTATAATATTTGAATAGTATCTTAAAGAATTAAAAATTGAATAAGTTTGACTAGTCTTTCTTTCAGTCGCAAATGATTTTATATTTTTCTTTAACAATGAATCGACAATATTATTGCTTGCTTTAATTGTAATCTTTGAAGGTTTTTCTAAATTAATATCTTCTCTATTAAGTAATACAGGATTTGGTAAGTATTGTTCATATAGTTTTGAACATAAAGCTGAAATATCTTTTTGATTAGTATAATTAAACTTTTTTCCTTTTAAATAACAATCTAAATTAAAAGAATTTGGATTAATAAAAATAGATAACTGATTTCTAATAGATATATAATCATCATTCATTATAAATCTTAAAACAACATCTCTATCAATAGAATTATTCTTTGATAATAACTTTTCTTTTATTACCGAATACTCAAAAATAGTGCTTTCTAATTTTTTAATATCATATGCTGTTTTTGGAACTAAACAGAAACACAGTTTATATTCAGACGTCATTTGTATTATTGCATTTAATTTATTCTTATCTTGATTTAATAAAATAAACACAATTCCATTACTTCTTTTCTTTTCTGAAACATATTTATTTTTAATATATTCAAGGCTATTTTCATCTGTGATTATTTCTGCTTTAAAATAACGTGTAATTGAATTTTTATCATTATATCGTATTGGTAAAAAATAAATCAAAAATCTTTGTAAAACTAATTGAGATTGCAGAGAATTATTTTTTTTATAAATAGTAATATTTCTATTCAATTGAGATTGTATTAATGGATCAATCGCAAAGGGAATATAGTGATTATTACCTTCAGAAGATCTCACAACACCAAATTTTCTTAACTCTTCATTAGCGCGTTCAATTTCAAGTCTTGAGAATTCACCTATCGAATAACTTAAAAGTATAGAATCAAAAGTAGGAGGAATTTTTTCATCATCTAAAATAATTAATAACGCAATTCCTTTAATTATTCGTTTTGATAACTCTGATAAATTCGAATTATTTTGCACAGAATTTACCATCAAAAAAACTTTAAATAAATTACTTTTTTGGGGAGCATTCCTAAATATTGGCTCAAAATAATCATACAAATAATCTAAATATAATCTTTCACCATTAATATTATTCAAAATAAATGAAGCCAATGAATTAGGAGCTGATGAAACAATAAAAGAAAATAAAGTTCTCTCATTTTGTGCTATTATTTCTGATAAACGTGGTAATATATATAATGATATTGGATGTAATGGATAACAATTTCTAAAAATTCTATCAAAAACTTTTTCTTCAAAAATATTCTTTTTAGTTAGTTGCGTTTTCAAATATTGATAAGAAGAATTCTTTTTTTCTAAAGCATTTATTTTTTCAACATAGCAAAAATTTAAATCAAGCATACTTTCTATAATTTCATAATTTTGATTATTTGATCCATATATATCTTTTACATCAAATCTCCCTGATATTGCTTCCCATTCATTAATTAGTTTCGAATCACTAAAATAGCTAGTAGGTATTTTATGAGATATTAAAGATAAATGAATTTGAGTTGATAATGTACTAGAATTAGAAATTTCAGCAATATCTTGCAATATTTTTATATCGCCTTCACTCATATTATTATGTTTACTCTCTAAGAATTTAGAAAATTCATCATATACTATAAATAAACCTGAATATCCATATTTTTTTAATTCTTTAGAGGCTGTTTTGTAATCATCTATTACTTGGAACTCGGATACTACGTTAAATTCTATTCCATTAGTTATTAAAGGATATATTTTCTTAAATAGAGAAATAGTTTTTTCATCATGGTTATCTAATCCTACTCTTAAGGATTTTACAGTATAGCCATCATTTTTTAAATACTTAGAAAAACGATTATATGCATCTTTATAATTTGTTTCCCATTTATTAATACAATCTATAGCATTAGTAAAATTACTGTTTAAAACAATACCCCTTATTTCAGCTTTTTGAAGAGATTCAGATAAAGCATTTGATAACGCTAATGCCAATGAAGAAAAACCACCTTTAATCATCACAGGTAATAATTTATTTTTATTTTCTATACCTAAGTCTTCTATCTTCTTTGCAAGTAATGGTCTACGTTTATATATTTTACTAATTAATTTATCTTTATCCTTAATATCAATAAGATTTTGCAATAAATTAATAACAAGTAAAACTGTATAACTTTTCCCTTTTCCATAAGCTCCTGTAAGTAAATGAGCTCTATAACTTGATCCATTCTTAAAAAGAACTGGTTCAATCATAAATTCAATTAAATCTAAAGATGTTTCAGTAGGGATAAAACTTTCAATCAATGATTTATTTCCAATATCATAAATTATATTTGTTGATGGTTTAAAATTATTAGTGATTTTTATATTATTTTTCATTATTTATATTCTCAAAAAATTTATTTAAATAGTAATTAGAATTTTTAGTTTTATCATTTAACTTAAGTTGTTCTAATCCTGATGTTTTTATATATTTTAAATATCCTTTCATTTCTAATTTTGAAATTAATTTGATTAAATCTTCAGTAGAGAAATTAAATACCTTAGTTATGCTATTTGCTTTTAATAATAACGAATCTAAATTAATTTCTGCTAAATTATTATTTGTTGTTTCTATTTGTTTCAAAATAGCAAACATTGCTATTTCAAGCGGAAACAAATCAACTGGAACTGATTTTTTGAAATATACATTATTATTCTGATTTGATTGTGTAATTAATCCTAACTGCGTAAATGGGCAAATTTTTGTATCTTCATATACATTTTCATCATTATTATAAATTCTAGATTCACAATAAGTTTTCAAAATACATTCAACATCACTTGTAACTGAAGATCTTGCAACATTACTTCCTCTTGATTGTATCCAATTAGTTAATTCAATTATTAAATCTTGTTTTACAAATTCTTTGCTATCATATTCATTAAATAAATAATACCAACTTGTTCCCCAGTCTTTATTAGTTACTAAAAAATAATGGCATAATAATAATGTTCCAATCTCTTCAAAATGTTTATCATTTTTAAATACTAAATTACCAAACTCAGTAGCTTTTTGACCGCTTTTTATTTTTTCTGAAGTTAATCCTAGTGCAATCATCCAATAACGAAGACTTTTTACCATATTTGAACCAAGACCTAATCTATTCATACTATCATCAGAAACAAATAAATTAGAATATTCACTTTTCTTAGTATCTTCTATTACATTAGATAAACCTTTATATAACCATCCCATTCTAATAGAGAATGTTTGATGTGCTTTAATTTTCATCTTTTGTCCTTAAATATTTACTCATTAGACATCCTTCTGGTAAATAGTTACTATTTACACACATTAAACAATGTCTACATTTATTTTTGTCGATATGATACCCTTTACTTGGTGTAATTTTTATTGCACCAAATTCACAAATGGATTCACATTTTAAACAACGCTTACAGTTATTAAATTTTCTTACTTGATAACCCACCATTCTAAATAAATCATCTATTTTTTCTACATTTAAAATTTTAATTTTGACTGAATACAAATATTCTTTTTGTGAAAATGGAATAATTGAAAGAATTTGCATATTCGTTACATTATGATAGACTACAACTTCTTTTAAAGATTTCCGACCTTCTTTCACTATACCAAAAGGAGTAAACATATTATAAAATTCTTCACTAATAGGTTTTTCAAGTTGATAAACTTTAGCATTGTCTTCTGTTGTACAATTACTGTACTTTATTTTTATTTTTGAAGAAGCCTCTACACCATTTCCACCTTGTCTTGCTTTCCAAGCTCCAGTATCTACATATACTTCAGGATCAGGCTTTTCAACAGATTTAGCGAAATCAATTAATTTATCACGCCATTGTTGCGATTGATCTGGCATATAAATTCTTGATAGAAATTGTGAACGTTGATTATTATTTGGACAACACCAACAACCTACTCGATCATAACCTAAACGATAGGCATAATTAAAAGCTACATTATTTGATAAAATATATAACCATACATCTACATCTTTCCAGAAAAAAATAGGAGAACCTACAATTTGTTTTCTAATTTTTACACTATCATCTGAACCAGAAATCCTATTATATTTAGATCGAGAAGCTGATTCATTTTTTCTAATGCCATAGTAAGTGAATATATGATTGTGTTGGGTATCTTCATCATCTTCATGAACACGACAAATTTGATTTAACTTTCTTGTAATAGGTCCTGTTTTAAACATAGAACAACACCATCTCATTAATCTAGCAGGAGGTCCAATTTCATCGCACATATCTAAAAATGATTGATCATTATTTTTCACAGTTCTAATAGGAGTATATGGATGCTCTTTTCTATATATTTCTATATATTCATAAGTAGTCGGAAATTCTAAAGTTGTATCTCCAAACATATGCATTATTCTGGGATTTGATAAAGCTTTCATCACAATATCTGAAACTGCGGTTGAATCTTTTCCTCCTGAAAAAGAAATCATAATATTCATATTCTTATATTTTGGATTTTCTCGAGTTTCTTTTACCCAATTAATAGCTTCTTGAGTAAATTGATTTAACCATAATTCATTGATTTTTATAAACTTGGAAAGATGTTTTTCAAAATATTTATATGATACTTTTTTATTTTCTTTTTCTAATTTGGCTAATTCGATTGTATATTCTGATACATCAATTTTCTCGAAATTTTTTGAATCTATTATCAATAATTCACCATCAACCAAATATCTGTGGCCAGCTTTCCAAACTGAACTTTTTTTGAGAGATAAAGGTTTTGTTCCGATTAATAATTCTAACAACAATCTTTCTTCAGGAAAAACAGGTCTAATATCCTCGACTTTAAATTTAATTTTTTTTTGACAAATTGGACAAACTAAAAATTTCGAATCAGAATTTTGTTTTGAAATAATAGGAACATTGCAGTCTTTGCAATAATACACTAAATGTTCAACTTCATTTGTGGTAGGATTTCCACAGGTGTTGCAAACTAATTCTTCTGTTTCTATATTACAAAATTTGCACCACATAATAATTCCTTTTTTAAACAATATAAAGAAAATATTAACATCAAAAATTTATTTTTACAAATATTTATTACAAAATAAATATATAATCAATTTGTATTAACTATTAATAATTGCTTATTTAGTAAGTAATTATTATAATTATATAAATGATTTTTTTCTAAAAATATTTATTGTTACTTAATTAATAAAAAATAAAATATTACAAATTTATATTATTTTATTTAAAGTCTTACTCATAATAAAAATATTATACAAATAATAGTAATCAAAAACTTATTCAGACTTTGCACAAACAATAGACATTTTATCAACATCAAAAGCTTCAGCAATTAAATGACATTTAGTTAAAAGAAGATAATAAAGATTATCTCTTGGAGTTTCACTTAAGCTTTCATAATTACCTTGTCCTTTTGCAATAACAAGATCAACATCTCTATATAATTCATTTAATTCATCAGTACATCTATCTAATACTGTTCCTAATGAACTATCCCCATTTTCAACAATGGTAGCAAATTCATCCATACCTACTTGTAGAGCATCCCTCTTTAATACATCATTAACAGCACTTTTACCTCTTACAACGTAAAATATTTCAACATTAGGATACTGTTTTTTAATTGTTTCAATAAATAATTTATCAAAAACAATCTCTCCACAGTTATCACCTACATATAATATTGTTTTACTATTTTTTATTGTTTCTAATAATTCATCTGAATCATCAAGTGCAAAAGGAGTATGTTCAATCTTTTCTATAGCTTCAATTAATGCATCAATTGAAAAAGATTTTGTAATTGCTAAGTCTAATAAATTACCTTGAATTGCTGTTGCTAAAGCCATTTTTAAAGGATTTTCATTATTTTCAATTGCTTTTTCTATAGCAGGAATAAATTCCATGAATTTCTTATTATAATCAGCTCTAATATCTTTATATATATCTTCACCATTAAAATAGTCAGTAATCATTTTCCAAACATTACCATATACTTCAGGAGAACTCTTTGATAAGTCTTGGTTTTCAATTGAAATAAGAGATTTCTTTAACAATTTAAAGCTTTCATCTTTTTCTAATCTCTTTATTTTAGCAACTTGATTTACTTGGTTAATAATACAATTTGTACACTCTAATTCAAATTTCATGACTTATCCTTAGTTTATTTTGATTTTCTTTTTGAAACATAATGAAATATTAAACCTTTTACAACCGACATAAGTCAATAATACTTACTTCTTTTTAACAATTACATTGAGCCATTTTTCATTTTCTCTGTTTTTTCTAACATCTGCTGTGATAAAGTAATCAAGAACAGTAAAAAGCTGATTAACTGATGGAATATCTAATAACTTTTCATAAGTTAAATCTGTGAAATATCTATCATTTCTATAACCTTCAAAATTTCCATATTTAAAAGAAGCATAGAAGATTCCATCATTCTTTAAAGCGTTATAAATAGATTTAAAAATATCATCTAATTCAACATATGGAACATGCAAAATAGAAGAACATGCCCAAATACCATCATATTTATTAAATTCATTAAATTCATTGAACAATAAATTTTTTACATTTATACCACAATATTCACTTGCAATTTTACACATTTCAATAGAGCCATCTATGGCATCCACATCAAAATCTTTTTCAATGAAATACTTTGTATCTCTTCCTGCTCCACATCCAAAATCTAATATTTTAGAGTTTTTACCAAGATAACTTATAAATAAATCTTGATATTTAGAAAAATCCAAAGTTTGAGTTGTTTTTTTAAATGATTCTTTGTTGTTGTCATAATATGATAATGTTTTTTTATCCATAATAAAATTAGAATACCATGAAGATATTTCTTAAACAATATTATTATCATTTAAATAATTTTATAAAAAAATAAGAAGTGTATTAAATTATTAGTTTAAAACACTTCTTTTATTAGAAATAATTATTATTTCTTTCTCTTTTTCAAAATAACAAATACATGTAAATAAGCAGGTACTGCTATTGCTACTACAAATAGGATAGCTGCAAAAAGCTCATAATCGTATATAAAATCTCTAATTGTTCCCATTCCTAAATAAATTAATGCACCTAATACTACATATAGAATTATATGAAATATTCTTATCCTATCTCTTTTAGTCATCTCTTACTCCTTAATCCTATATATCAATATAAATCACTACTTAATTTCAAGTCAAGAAATTATTTGTATATATGAAATTATATTCAAATATCACAGAAAATTAGAACCCTTTACTATGATATTATAGCCTAGTATATTTCCAAGCCCTTTGATTTTTCTTGACATTTTTCCTATATTTTGTCAAAATAAAATAAAACAATAATACAAATTTGTTATAATATGAGGGTATTTAATGATTGATATCATAGACAAAATTAAAAAAATAAAGAAAAAAACATTTTCAATTATAGAACCATTGAAAACTCAAAAACTAAAGAATGGGTTATATGCAATTGAGGATAAAGACTCTAATTATTTTGTTTATAGAAAAGGTGATAAAACTATTTTAATTGATAGTGGTTATCAAGATAGTTTATCAAGGTATGATGAATTTAAAAAAATAGATATAAATCCTGATGATGTTGAAGCAATCTTTTTAACTCATATAGACAGTGATCATGCAGGATGTTTATACGAAGATGAACCTTCATTTAAAAACGCAAAAATATATTTACATGAATATGAAAAAGAACATCTATATAAAAAATCTGAAAGAGTAAGAGTAGGTTTTATAAAAATTAACCATAAATTAGAAGCAAAACAACCAATTACTTTTTTTAATAAGGAAGAAGCTATTATGGTTGGAGATATTAAAATATTACCTATTTTAACTTCAGGTCATACTCTTGGGCATACTTGTTTCTTAATTGATGATAAATATTTATTTGTTGGAGATAGTTTAATATTTAAAGATGGGTATGGATATAGGTTCTTCGATTTACTAGGTTACGACAATGAAGAAAATTCTACTTCCTTATTAAAGTTAAAAATGTTTGCAGAACTATATAAATGTAACTATATAATTTCTGCTCATACAGGAGTTATTACAAATGTTGAAAGAGCTTTTAAATTCTATAATAAAAAGATTACTTAATCTAAGAATTACAATTACAAAATAACAATCCTTTTAGAAATAATTAGATTATGCTAAGATAATTCTTCGAGAGGTATTTTAAATGACAAATTTAATTACAAATGAAGAATTATCTTACTTTAGAAAAAGTTATAATTCTATTGAAAAAAATCAAATAGCACAAAATGCTGTTTTCGAAAATGGAATAATGAATAGTGCTAAAAACTTTAGTAGCATTACTTCAAACACTCATCAATATTCAATTAATGTAAAAACTGGAGATATTACTAATCAAAAACAATCAGGTAGATGCTGGATGTTTGCAGCCTATAATGTAATGAGATTAGAAATCATGGATAAATTAAATCTTGAAACTTTTGAATTATCACAAGCTTATCCTTTCTTCTATGACAAATTAGAAAAATCAAATTATTTTATTGAAAATATCATTGAAACTATCGATATGGATTTAGACTCCCGTGAAGTAGCTCATCTTTTATCTGACCCTTTAGGAGATGGTGGACAATGGGATATGTTTGCATCTTTAATCGATAAATATGGCGTTGTTCCAAAAGTTTCTATGCCAGAGAGCTTTAGCTCTTCTCAATCTAGGTATATGGATAAAGTTTTAACTACTAAACTTAGAGAATTTGCTTGTATTTTAAGAGAAAACTATTTAGAAAATAATAATGTAGATAAATTAAGAGAATTAAAAGATGAAATGCTTAATACTATTTATAGAATGTTATCAATTTGTTTAGGAGAACCTCCAACTGAAATTACTTTTGAAATCCGTAATAAAGATGATGAATTCATTAGAGAAAGTAATATTACACCTCAAGAGTTCTACAATAAATACATTGACATGAAAATGAGTGATTATGTAAGTATTATTAATGCTCCAACAAAAGATAAACCTTACAACAATACTTATACAGTTAAATATCTAGGTAGTATTCAAGGTGGATATCCAATTAAATATCTCAATTTACCTATTGAAGAATTAAAAGACTTAGCTATTAAACAAATGAAAGATGGCAAAGCCGTATGGTTTGGTTCAGATGTTGGACAATCTAGCAATAAAGAAACAGGTATTATGGCATTAGATATCTATAATCTTGAAAACTTATTTGATACTGAATTTACTCTAAATAAAGCTCAAAGACTTGATTATGGAGAAAGTTTAATGACACACGCTATGGTATTAGCTGGTGTTAATATCGATGAAGATGGAAATCCTAATAGATGGAAAGTTGAAAACAGCTGGAGTGATAAATGGGGAAACAAAGGTCATTTTGTTATGAGTGATGATTGGTTCAATGAATTT
>NPIF01001391.1_pt1 | contig 22837 bp, 17 predicted proteins | sample 8637461 | NCBI WGS metagenome assembly NPIF01 (sample SAMN07420641, study PRJNA396082) | bioreactor metagenome | isolation source: sample BR12 brine-fed electro-methanogenic bioreactor BR | place: Japan: Kochi | collected 2016-12-09
AAGAAAGACGAACTCCCTGTTCCGCCCCCCCGCCCTAACTAACTATAGAACATGCAAATAATTTCATGAAAACCTTTTTTGAGAATTTGATTCAGAAATTCCGCTCTAAAAGCACGACTGTAAAAATAATCAACATCATCTTCGTGGTTCTGGCGATCATCGCGGGTGTATATGCACATGGTGCGGTGGCGAAGTTCACCAAAGAGATGACCATCCTCGACCTACCTGGAGCACCCGTCATCGAGGAAACCCAAGATGATCCAGAAGCCACCCAGGAAGTGCTGGAAGAGACCGTTGGGGAAGCCACCATCGAACCCTGGGACGGGAACAGTCCGGTGAACATCCTTTTCCTGGGTCTCGATTTCAGGGATTGGGAAGCAGGTGACACACCCCGTAGCGACACCATGATCCTATTCACCGTCAACCCTGCCAACGATACGGCCGGGATGTTATCTATCCCACGTGACCTCTGGGTGAATATACCGAGTTTTGGTTACTACAAGATCAACGAAGCCTACTTCTTGGGTGAGAACGCCCGCCTACCAGGCGGAGGTCCTGCATTGGCAGTTGAGACCGTTGAACAATTCCTGGGTGTTCCTATCCAGTATTATGCACAGGTTGACTTCCTGACCTTCATTGACATCATCGACGAGATCGGCGGTATCCTCATAACACCTCCAGTGGATGTTAAAGTTGAAGAAATGGGTTCGGTTTACGATCAGGTGCTTAAAGCTGGCGAACAATACACACTACCAGGTTCTCTCGCTCTTTCTTATGCCCGCAACCGTTATACTGGTGACGGGGACTTTGGCAGAGCGCAGCGGCAGCAGCAGGTCATCCAGGCTATCCTTGACCGCATCCTGCAATACGATCAACTACCGAACCTGATCGCAAAAGCTCCAAATCTATATGCAGAATTATCATCAGGCATTCGCACAAATTTAGACCTATCAACCATGATCAAGCTTGGTACATTGGTACTAAACATCCCTACCGAAAGCTTCCAGAAAGAAGTGATCGGAACAGACAGAGTGATCATGACCAAGTCTCCTACTGGGCTGGATATCCTCAAACCTATCCCTGACAAGATCCGGCAGTTACGCGACCAGATCTTTTCAGCCAGCGGTGGGCTGGGGCCGGTTGCATCATCAACAGAGGGCTCGACGCTCGCCAAAGATGAAGCCGCCAGCATCGCCATTATGAACGGTACTTCTGTGGCAGGGTTGGAGACCAGAACAGTAGAATACCTGCAATCGCAGGGATTGAATGCTGCTGTTGCAACCCCCAATCAATCGGGAGTGCCGACCACCATCTATATCTACAACAGCAAACCACATACCGTAGCTTATCTAGCGAACATCATGAACGTAGCTTCGACCAACATCCGCTTTGCTTATGACCCATCCATGGGTGTTGACGTGGTTGTGGTGCTCGGTGGAGATTGGGCCGGAAGCAACCCAATGCCATAGCACACAAACTAAGAAAAAACGCCAGGTAACACTGGCGTTTTTTTATCCCTGTTTTTGTTTTACAATTAGGCCAACGATAAAAAACGATATGAGGGAATGATGGTTTTGGATCAACACAAGCAACAGCACAAGATAGCCGTGATCATCCCTGCTTATAACGTAGAGAACCACATCGCGGATGTGGTTGCAAGCATTCCCAGCTTTGTGGACCAGATCATTATCGTTGACGACAAAAGCACAGATGCTACCCTAAAGGTGATACAAGCCCTTAATGATAGCCGCCTAACGATCATTCATCATGAACACAATCGTGGCGTGGGTGGAGCCGTCCTATCAGGCTATGATAAAGCCTACGAATTGGGGGCAGATATCTTCGTGAAATTGGATGGCGACAATCAAATGGATCCCACGTATATCCAAGCGCTGGTGCATCCCATTGCCAATCTGGAAGCAGACTACACAAAGGGAAATCGCTTCCTCCATATCAAAGAACTGCAGCGCATGCCGATCATCCGCCGCCTCGGCAACCTTGGTCTTTCATTCCTGACAAAACTAGCCAGTGGATACTGGAATATCTTCGACCCAACTAATGGCTTTACCGCTCTACACAAAGAAGCTTACCGAGAATTGAAAAAAAGTACAATCGCAAAGGATTATTTTTTCGAAAGCAGCATGCTCATACAGCTTCGACGGGTTGATGCCAGAGTACTCGACATTCCCATCCCTGCGAAATACGAGGACGAGGATAGCCACTTATCTCCCTTGCGCTCCCTTCTTTCATTTCCCCCGAGATTATTTGCAGGGTTGGTCAAGCGCATTCTCTACCAATACTTCTTGTTCAACTTTACCGCTGTTTCGCTCTTCCTATCCATTGGAATCCCCGCCATCGTCTTCGGTTTCGTTTGGGGCTTCATCAAATGGGCCCAATCGAATAGGACAGGAATTCCCGCAACAACCGGTACTGTGCTAATCGCAGTACTTCCCATCATCGTTGGGGTTCAGCTTATCGTGCAGGCATTCTCCCTGGATATTGACAGCGTCCCAGCTAGATCAATGCGTACGGATTTCCTTAATAAGAATCAATACTAGATTGATGCAGATTTTTATGCATATCAGTAACTTTTTTCAATTAACCCTGTTTCGAGGGTCTCAGCAGAAAAACCGCGTTTCTCCAGATCTAAAATTACCATTCCTACAGTAACAATTGCATCTTGTATTGAATCCACAATCTCCCGAGAATGAAACAAGACAACCAAATCTCAAACCTTGCATTCTTTTCTAAAAAATACCGATAACATTTAGTTTACTTGTCGCTTTTGACGCATTTTGCCACCCATATACAGCTATTCACCCCCAAATAAACTCTCTCCCATAAGATGAGGAAATGCTTCCCGCATACTTTATAATAACCATTCAATCCTAGATCACTTTTACAGAACGGAAAAATAAGAAATGACATTGTTCGCTTTACTCATTCTGCTCACCTCGCTCGCTATGATCCTATGCACCGCGATGCTTTTGATCTCCCTCTTGCAGATCCAGTCAAAAATTGCGCAGCTCCTATCGCTCTTCATCTTCTCCTTTGCGAATATCATCCTGACCATCACTATCACGGGTCTCCTGCAAGTGGTGGATAACTCCCTCATCACGCTAGCCATTCACCTGCTGATAATGCTGTGCGTATTGTTCGCCTGGCGAAAGAAACGCTCTCCCAATACCAACACGCAAAAAACCTTCATCCAGGAATTAGGGAGAAGCTTCAAATCACTCTTCGATTTCAAGGAATTGACGCCCCTAGTGATCATCATACTGCTCTCACTGATCTTCCAGTTCGTACTCATCGTGATCATGCCCCCAAATTCGCACGACAGCCTTACCACCCATCTTTCTCGGGTCGGTTACTGGTACCAGAACGGCTCTACTTTCCCCTTTGTGTCGCATAACATGCGCGATGTGTATTACCCGGTCAATCCTGCCTTCCAGGCTCTCTGGACGATCGTCCTGACCAGCACTGACGCCTGGGTTGAGATCAGCCAGTTCATCGCCATGCTCGTTTGTGCCTTATCCGTCTATGGGATCAGCGTTCTTCTCGGACGCTCAAAGAAAAGCGCTCTTTTCAACAGCCTGCTGTTCCTCTCCTACCCGATCGTCCTGATGCAGGGCACCACCGCCCAAACCGATTTGATCGTGGCAGCATTGATCGCTTCTGCATTCTATTTCCTTATATTCGCCTATAAGCAGCACCAACAGAAATTCCTCATCCTCGCCGTGCTGGCACTGGCGCTGGCACTGGGCTCAAAACAGACCGCTTTCTTAACTCTCCCGGGATATGCAATCCTCTTCTTCTTACTTTACCCAAAAACCAAATCGCCCAAGAAGAAGAGCCTCAAAACCCTGCTGCTTTCGTTCACAATCTTCTTTATCCTCTTCGGCAGCCTGACCTACATCACCAATATGATCTATTTTGGTGGCTTCTTTGGTCCTCCAGGGATCGTCGACGAGAATACAGGGTCTATTGGTATGCATACTTTTGTTGAAAAATTCAGCTTGGATTCATTGCGCCTCTTCTACAACGCCATTGACCCTTCTGGGATTCCCAGCCCCCTCAAGAACTATTTCATCAAAGCCAAAGCCTATTCTTTTTCTCCACTTCTAGGAAGTCTCGGTATCGATCTTGAAAGTGAGAAATACCTGCAAGTTGGGCATTCTTTCTCTTATCTCACCGTCCCGCATCTATCCGAAGATGAAGCCTGGTTTGGGGTTGTCGGTTTTTTTCTGATGACGATCGCCATTGTGAAAAGCCTTGTTACAGGTATTAAAGAACGCAAACCTACTGAGCTAGGCTTGGTTGCCACGTTCATTATCTATTCCGCCGGTATCATCTTTTCCAGACCCGGATGGGATGCGTATCAGGGCAGATATTTCCTATCGGTGGCTGTTTTGACGACACCGCTCATTGATATATTTGCGAAAAACACAACCCTCACCAAGATCGTCCGATCCATCCTGATGATACTGATGATCCTCATCATAGCCACAACACATCTCTTGAATGAGGGAAAACCTGCGGCGGTTTTCGACAACAATCCCAGCCTGATTCGTGAATCCATATGGGAGATGGATCGTATCGACCGGATCACAACCCAGAACAAGCAGCTGCGCTTCATCCTCAGAAAGGTAAAGGAAATAGTACCGCCAAATGCCAGGGTTGGATTATTGATCGACACAGGTGTCTGGGATTATCCTTTCTTCCTGGAAGACTTCTCCCAGAAACTCATCCCCATTGCACCAAAAGAACTAGCGCTCAACGAAGAATGGATCAGAGCTAATGGCATCGAATATATCTTGATGAACACAAAACAAAAATTGTGGGACGATAATCCATCCTTCACCAAGATTCAGTTGGTGATTGACGACTGGTTCATATTCTCAATTCGTGAACCGTAAACAAGCTTAGAAAAGTTAGAGCCTTTTCATCCAGTACTACTATTAAATAAACAAAGGTAACGTTTTTATATAACGTTACCTTTGCTTTTACTATTCCAGCAACATCTACTTCATCATGGGGATTCGGATACCTTTTTCCCTGGCGGTCTTCTGCGCAAGTTCATAGCCCGCATCCACGTGGCGCATCACACCCGAGCCCGGATCTGTCGTGAGCACTCGACTCAGTCGTTCGGCTGCCTGCGGTGTGCCATCTGCCACAACCACCATTCCAGCGTGTTGGCTGTATCCAATGCCAACCCCGCCGCCATGATGGAATGAGACCCAGGTGGCACCATTGACCGCGTTGAGCAGCGCATTCAGGATGGGCCAATCGCTAACTGCATCTGTGCCATCTTTCATCGACTCTGTTTCACGATTGGGCGAAGCAACTGAACCAGAGTCCAAATGATCGCGTCCGATCACGATAGGTGCCTTCAATTCGCCTGAGGCAACCATCTCATTGAATTTCAAGCCAGCTTTTTCACGCTCGCCATAACCCAACCAGCATATACGCGACGGCAATCCCTGGAATGGCACACGTTCCTTCGCCATTTTCAACCAGCGGTGCAGGTGTTCATCATCAGGGAACAATTCCATGATCGCCTGGTCGGTCTTATAGATATCTTCCTCATCACCCGACAATGCTACCCAGCGGAATGGTCCTTTTCCTTCACAGAATAGGGGGCGTATATATGCGGGTACAAAACCAGGGAAGTCAAACGCATTTTCCAACCCGTTGTCATACGCGCGCTGGCGGATGTTATTGCCATAATCGAACACTTCAGACCCTCTGCGCTGGAATTCCAGCATGGCCTCCACCTGAATGGTCATCGCCTGCACAGATAAGCGGCTGTATTCTTGCGGATCACGCTTGCGCAATTCCTCCGCTGCAGCCAGGCTCATCCCATTGGGCACATACATCAAGAAATCATGCGCGGGGGTTTGGTCTGTGACCACATCCGGCAGCATATCGCCTTCTAGGAGCGCAGGGTAGATATCAGCAGCGTTTGCCACCAAACCGATCGAGCGCGGAATCTCCTTTTCCACTGCTTCTGAGACCAATTCCATGGCTTCTTCGATATCATGGCTGACCATATCAAGATAGCCAATATCCTTCTGCCATTTGGCCATATCAGGATCGATCTCAACGATAAGTCCCACACCTTCGTTCATGGTGATCGCCAGAGGTTGTGCGCCACCCATTGCTCCCAATCCGGCGGTCAGGACGAATTTCCCTTTGAGTGAGCTCCATCCTTTTTGGGCTGCCAGTGAAGCAAGGGTCTCATAGGTACCCTGCAGAATACCCTGGGTGCCGATATAGATCCAGGAACCGGCTGTCATCTGTCCATACATCATCAGACCCTTTGCAGCCAATTCATCAAAGTGCTCCTGAGTCGCCCAGTGCGGTACCAGGTTGGAATTCGCGATCAATACTCGTGGAGCGTCTTCATGCGTACGGAATATTCCGACCGGCTTTCCAGACTGTACCAATAAGGTCTCATCATTATTGAGTGTCTTCAACGATTCAAGGATCGCATCAAAACAATCCCAATTACGTGCCGCCTGTCCTCGCCCTCCATAAACTACAAGTTCATCTGGACGCTGCGCCACGTCTGGGTCGAGATTATTTTGGATCATACGAAAAGGAGCTTCCGTCAGCCATGACTTACAGGTCAGCTGCGTACCGCGTGGAGCTCTCACAACTCTTGGTCCTCCCATACACATTCCTCCTAAAGTTTTCTTTTGATTATAGCTTGCCTCATTTCCTTCACCAGCGATAAATCTCCCTTTTTCGAGCCCATAATATCTTTATTAGAAAACTTGCAAGTGTCGCCCGAAGTGACTATAATTCAAAACTCGAGGTGGTACTATGCCTGTATATGTTTATCATTGTGACAATTGTGGAATCCAATTTGAAGAATACCAGCGCTTCAGCGATGATCCGTTAACGGTTTGCCCAGAATGCGGTGTCGAAAAATTACATAAGGTTATTACGGCACCTGTAAGCGTGATCTATAAAGGTTCCGGTTTTTATTCAACCGACCATCGCTCCAGTTCTGGCGCATCCTCTGCTAGAAGCCTAAAAGACAACTCAGATAAAAAAGAATCTACTGAAAAAACGTCAAAAGCGGAGAACTCAAAAGAAAAAAGCAGCACTTAGAACTAGTTTGTCTGAACTTATTACAAACCCCAAGAACTTCATTCTTGGGGTTTTATTATTCACTTTTTTTTTAGTTATGTATCCAATATAGAATGATAGCGTTCGTGATAGAATCATCAAAATGAAACGGTGGATATATTGGCTGGGGATTCTTCTGAGCCTGCTCTTTCTCTATCTCGCGATCCGCGGTCTTGACTTAAACAATGTGTGGCTTTCCATGCGAACAGCCAACCCGCTCTGGTTCATTCCCGGGCTGGGGCTCTACTTCCTGGGAGTTCTGCTCCGTTCTTTCAGATGGTCTCTATTATTGAAGAACAAATACCCCGTGGGTTCACGAGAACTCTTTCCATCCATCTGTATCGGCTATCTGGGCAATAACGTGTTTCCCGCCCGCGCCGGGGAATTCTTGAGAGCTTACCATCTCAAAGAAAAACAGCAGGTTCCTTTCTCAACCTCTTTGGCATCCATCATTGTAGAACGCATCTTTGACGGGCTTGTGATGATCATCTTCATTTTGATCGGGCTGCCGTTTTTCCTGAGAACCATCAGCGGTGATGACCCTTCTACTCTCATTCAATGGATACTTGGGTTAGGATCGCTGCTCTTTATCACTGCTTTTCTGGTGGTCATCCTGTTTGCGATATTCCCACAAAAAACCAGAAGGATCATGGATAAAATATTTTTACGGATCCTCCCACCAAAATGGCACCAAGCCTACCAAAACATCCTGCAGCGCTTCTTGGATGGTGTTGCATCATTGCAATCGATCACTCAGATCGCGTCAATCATGCTGCTATCCATAGCGATATGGCTGCTGGAAACCGGTCTCTATTGGAGCGTTCAGCAAGCGCTGGGCCTGCATATCCCATTCACGACCTTACTACTGCTGAATGGGGCATTGAACCTGATAGCGGTGGTACCCTCTGCGCCTGGTTATATTGGCGTCTTTGATGCTCCTGGGATCAGTCTTTTGTCTGCGACCGGGATTGTCGCAGATATTGCAGCTGCCTATATTCTGACGCTGCATGCTATTCTGTGGCTTCCGATAACCATAGTAGGATTTTATTTCTTCCTGCGTGAAGGTTTGGAATGGAGCCAAATTAAATCAAGACAACAAGGTGATGAATAATGAAAACAGCTGCAATTATTGGCGCTGGAATTGGCGGACTGACCGCCGCACACGAATTGCATAAACGCGGTTTCAAGGTAACCGTATTCGAAAAAGGGACCACAGCTGGTGGATTAGCAGGTGGTTTCCGACAACCGAATTGGGATTGGTCGGTGGAATACTTTTATCACCACTGGTTTAAGAGCGATAAAGCGATCTTGAACTTGATAAAAGAATTGGGACTGCGTGATAAGGTACGCTTCTTCCGCCCAAAGACAGTCATGTATCATGCTGGTCATTTCTTTCCGCTTGATTCTGTCAGTGCAGTACTTACCTTCCCAGGTTTTTCATTTATAGAAAAAATGCGCTTCGGTCTGGTGACAGCCTACATCCGATATCTTGCGAAGTGGCAGCCCTTAGAAAAATATACCGCGCATGAATGGCTGCTGAAGTACTATGGAGAAAAGATCTACGGTATCAATTTTGAACCTATGCTGCGCGGGAAGTTTGGAGAGTATTATCGTGATGTCCCTATGTCCTGGTTCTGGGCAAGGTTCAAGGTACGTTCAAGCGAACTGGGCACCTATGAAGGTGGTTTTCAGGCATTCTTTGATGATTTTGCCCAAATCCTATCATCCAATGGCGTGACGATTCAATACAACAGCACAATTGAGCAGATCACAGAACAGGAAGATGGCCGCATCGCATTGGGGCTGGATGGTAAGCAGCAATATTTCGACAAAGTCCTTGTGACCTCTTCCCCTGCGTCCTTGGTAAAAATGACACCTCAACTTCCGCAGGAATATAAAGAGCAGTTGTTCCAGAGCAAACACATAGGCGCAGTTGTGCTCCTCCTCTCACTGAAAAACCCTTTCTCGAAAGAGGGATACTATTGGTACAACTTACCAAAATCCAAAGAATTCCCATTCCTGTCGATGGTTGAACACACAAATTTTCTTTCACCAGAGACGTTTGGTGGTGAACACCTGCTCTATTGTGGTGATTATCTGCCGCCTGAACACAAATATTTCACAATGACCAAAGAAGAGATGATCAAGCATTTCCTCCCCAGCCTTCAACTTGTCAATCCAGCGTTTACTGAGGATTGGATCAATGAGAGCTGGTTGTTCCGGCAGCAATATGCACAACCCATCCCTGTTCTTGAGCAATCAAAACACCTACTTCCCATTCAGACCCCTATCAATAATGTCTATTTACTCACCATGAGCCAGGTCTATCCCTGGGATAGAGGAACGAACTATGCCGTCGATCTGGTTAAATCAAACATTGACATGATTTTAACGAATAACACCAACTAGGTACGGTCGGATACTGGACATCCTTTGTGAAAACTTTACCAAATACGATTGTTGTATTTTTAAGGTTGAGAATATCATAATAAATTTACCAATCCTATCCGATTTTATTTACCCCAACATATTGGGGTGTCCCAATTATTTCTTATATGAGTGGCGCTGAACGTACGTTCTGTTATCAGGTCATTATTTATTTTGAGTGTTCCTAATTTTTAAGAAATACAATTCTTAAGGTTTTTACTTTTTTAATCTTAAGGATTTTATTTTAGCTTGAACATCCCGGCTCATTTTGCTAGAATAACCTTTACCAAATTACGGAATCATAGTCTCTACATCAGGGACATTTCCCATACAAAACGAACCGTACCAGTGGTTTCCTTGGGGTTGTATTTAACGTACGCATTTTTAAGAAGGGAGTTGTATAGATATTATGGAAGCGAATCAAGCATGGCAAGCCACCTTGGGGCAATTACAGATGAAAATGGCCAAAGAAACCTATGACACATGGGTTCGAGATGCAAAATTCATCGCACACAAAGACAACACCTTCTACATTGGTGTCAATAATGCATATGTAAGGGATTGGCTTGAAAACCGCCTGACCGGTACTGTTATTAAACTACTAAGCGGTATCATGAATTCCTCCCAGGAGGTGATCTTCCAGCTTCATTCGAAAGCGGTTGAAAAGCCCATTCCGGTTGATGGAAAACAAACTCCAACACCCACCCCAACAATCCCATCTGCTCCCAGAAATCACAACACACTCCTGAATGGTAAGTACGGTTTTACAAATTTTGTTGTAGGTCCAAACAACCGCATGGCACATGCAGCCAGCCTGGCAGTTGCTGAGAATCCCGCACAAGCATATAACCCATTGTTTCTATATGGCGGCGTTGGTTTGGGAAAAACCCACCTCTTGCAGGCCATTGGAAACCACGCTCGGAATAAGGGGCTCAACGTCCTGTACGTATCATCAGAAGAATTCACGAACGATCTCATCAATGCCATTCGCGCGCACAACACAGAAGAATTCCGGAAGAAATACCGCTTTATCGATGTACTCCTGATCGATGATATTCAATTCATCGCCGGGAAAGAATCAACTCAAGAGGAATTCTTCCACACTTTCAACACACTTCACGCACAAAACAAACAGATCGTGATCACTTCTGATCGCCCGCCTAAAGCAATGACGACTCTGGAAGAGAGATTACGCTCTCGCTTTGAATGGGGTTTGACAGTCGATATTCAACCTCCTGAGCTAGAAACCCGCATTGCGATCTTACGCGAAAAAGCAGAAAGCACAGGCAGGAGCGTTTCAGCTGATATCCTGGAGTATATTGCACAAAAAGTACAATGGAATATCAGAGAATTGGAAGGTGCTTTGACCAAGGTCCTGGCATATTCCGAACTAAGCGGCATGCCCCTTACCCTAGATCTGACGACAACCGCACTAACAGATTTCTTCCCAGAAAATGAACCGGTGGCACCCGACAGGGTCATTCATACTGTTGCAAAGGCTTTCAACATCACAACTGATGATCTCTTGAGCAGGACCCGGACCAAAGACATCGCCTTGCCCAGACAGATCGCCATGTATCTCATGCGTGAAGAATCAGAAGCCTCGCTACCACAGATCGGAAGCAGCCTGGGTGGTCGCGACCACACCACCGTAATGTACGCATGCGATAAGATATCGGATCTTCTGGAGCGAGATGATCGATTCAGACGTCAAGTTTTCCAGATTCGGGATAAATTGCATACCGAACAAGCGTTCGTTTAATAATTGTTAACAGATTTTCCAAGAAAGCATGATAGAATCTATCTACGGTAATTCATTGATTACCGGGTAATTATTGGAAAATAAAGACGCAATAATGAAGTGTCATGCCCTGGTTGCCAATTGATCCGGGGCGTTTTTTTTAAAAAGAAATAATAACCATCTATAAAGAGATGGATTTACTTGAGGTTAGTATGAAAGATAAAAAATTGAAGATCATCCCAATCGGTGGGTTAGGCGAAGTTGGGAGAAATATGATGGTCTACGAATATGATGGCGATATCATCATTGTAGACTGCGGTTTAATGTTCCCTAACAACGAAATGCTTGGTGTCGACTATATCATCCCTGATTTCCAATATCTGCGCGACAACCGCGAGAAGATCAGAGGGCTTGTATTTACACACGGTCATGAAGACCATATTGGAGCTGTGAATTATTTTCTAGAAGAATTCAACGTACCACTCTACGGAACTCCGCTAACGATCGGGTTGATCAAAGGCAAGTTAGCCAGATGGTCGCGCAATCGAGATGTAAAACTGCACACCGTGCAGGCTGGTAATCAGGTCAAGATCGGTAAGTTCACAGTAGATTTTTTCCATGTTTGCCACTCAATTCCTGACTCGGTTGGACTGGGGATCGAGACCCCCGAAGGTTTGATCGTCCAATCTGGTGACTATAAATTTGATCACACACCGGTCGACAATTGGCCAACCGATTATTCAAAATTGGTTGAGTTCTCGAAACGGAACGTATTGGCACTCATCGCTGATTCAACCAACGCCACCCGTCCTGGCTGGACACCCTCTGAGAGATTGGTGGGAGAGGCACTCGACAAGGTTTTCTCTGAGGCTGAAGGGCGCATCATTGTAGCCAGCTTTGCCTCATTGATCTCCCGTATGCAGCAGGTTGTCAATTCAGCAAAGAAATTCAATCGGAAGATCGCCTTTGTGGGCACCAGTATGGTGCAAAACGTAAAAATTGCCAAGAAGATGGGCTTCCTCACCATTGACGATGAACAGCAGATCACCATTGAAGAAAGTTTGCATCGCCCCGATGAGTCCGTCACCATCATGTGCACCGGATCACAGGGCGAACCAACTTCTATCCTTGGCAGATTATCACGAGGTACACAACGCCAGTTTGACATCAAGAAGGGCGATACCGTAGTGCTCTCGTCAAAAACCATCCCTGGCAATGAAGAAGCAGTCTATGGAACCATCAATGATCTATTCCGCCGTGGGGCGAATGTGATCTATGAAGAAATTGCCCCAGTGCATGTTTCGGGACATGGCGGTCAGGAAGATATCAAATTACTCCTGCACTTGACCAAACCGAAATATTTCATTCCTGCATATGGTGAACTGCGCCAAATGAAACAAAGTGCAATTCTAGCCATGCAAACAGGTATTCCTGAAAGACATATCGCGGTAGTAGAAGACGGGCAAGTGATCACCTTCTCGAACCATAAAATGCGCCTGGAAGATATAGAGCCCATCTCCAACGTTTTCGTGGATGGTTCAGGCGTTGGGGATATTGGTCCAGACGAAATGCGCGATCGTGAATTACTATCTCGTGATGGTATTGTCTTAGTCCATCTCGTAATTAAAAAAGAAACCGACGGACTAATTGCCGAACCCGAGATCATCAGCCGTGGATTCACTTCAACAGGAGAAGCCGAGGCGTTGCTGCGGCAGGCCAGACCGAATATTATGAATGCGATCAACCGCAAGCCGAAGAATCTGGAAAAAGCCGTCACAAAATCGTTGAGCGGCTATATCTATCGAAAGACTCGCAGACGACCCACCATCATCGTCACAATTTCAAAGATCTAGAGATCAGCATTCCGGGGTGGTTTTTCATCCCAACCCCATTTCCCAATGAGCGGGACAAAAACCACCGGAATGATACTCTCCATTTGAACACCCCCCTTAGTTTTCGTCCACAATTGTAATTCTTGATGCCAGCGTGAACCCTTTGGAATGATCAATCTCCCATCAGGGGCAAGCTGATCCAGCAGGGGTTGAGGTACTTCCGGTGCAGCCGCTGTCACAACAATGGCATCGAATGGAGATGCGTCTTTCCACCCTTCCGTCCCATCGGCAACATGAACCCGAACATTACGGATATCCAATTGGTGCAGGATGTTCTCAGCTTTCCTCGCAAGCTCGGGTATCCGTTCAACCGTATGTACTTCCCTTGCCAGGCAGGAAAGGATCGCAGCTTGATACCCGGAGCCTGTGCCAACCTCCAATACTTTTTCCTCTCCTGTCAATTTTAATGAATCCGTCATGAGGGCAACGATATAGGGTTGCGAGATGGTCTGCCCATATCCAATGGGCAAGGGATGATCATGATAAGCCTCATCAACATATTTCTCAGGAATGAAAAGATGACGAGGGATCTCTCGAAAAGCATTCAGCACAGCTGCTGAACGAACGCCCCGCCGAATGATCTGTTCAGAAACCATCCGCTCACGCTCAATCTGTAAAGAACGACTGTCATCATGAATATTCATATATTCATGATAGCAAATTATCATGACCTTAATCGGCTGAGCAGATATCCTCTGAGATCATTCGATCTACTTTCCCCATCGCATATTCTCGCAGATTGCCACAGGCTACCCACTGCAATTCCTGGGCTTCAATCGGTTTAGGCGACTCATCAAGTAAAACACACCAGTACGCCCGCACGTTCACCTTATAGTGCGAATACGCATGCTTATATGCGCCTATCATCCCTCCCACCTCAATTCCTGCGTCCAATTCCTCCCTGATCTCCCTGGATAATGCAACCTGATCCGTTTCCCCATCCTCAACCTTGCCACCTGGATATTCCCATAATCCGGGAAGCATACCCACCGCGGGTCTTTTTGCTATCAGGAGTTTTCCATCACTACCTTTGATAACAGCGGCAACCACTTGATAAAGCGGGATCTCTTTTTTCGCTTTCTTCACAGGGCGCTCTTCTTGTGTCCCGGCGGCAAAAGCAAGACACAAACTATGTAGTGGGCAGACATCACAGCGAGGAGCTTTAGGTAAACAGATCATCGAGCCCAGATCCATCAAAGCCTGATTCAAATCACCTGCATCAACATCTTCGACCAAACGATCACCTAATTCTTGTAAATGAATAACCGCATAACTACTGGTAATAGGAACAGCCAGATCAAGCAATCTTGCTAGTACTCGTTTGATATTTGCATCGAATGCGATCACAGGAATGGAATAACAAATGGATGCGATAGCGTTGGCTGTATATTGCCCGATCCCAGGCAATTTACATAATTCTTGAGGGTCCTGCGGGAACAAACCCTGATAATCTGCCACGATCTTCCTGGCAGTCAGGTGTAAGTTTCGAGCTCGGGTGTAGTACCCCAACCCCTCCCACATCAACAAAACATCTTCCTCTGATGCAGATGCTAAAGAATGAATATTTGGGAATTGCTTTTTCCACTTTTTATAATAAGGGATGACCGTATCCACTCTGGTCTGCTGCAGCATCACTTCGGAAATCCATATCAGGTAGGGATCGGTTTCACCTCTCCAGGGCAAAGTACGCCCAAATTCTGTGTACCATGTCAGAAGAGAATGTGAAATGGGATGCATTTCTACTTATAAATCAAAATTTATTTAAAATTGGAAACTACCGCTGGCAACCGCCAGTTTTTGCTTGTAGTTGACCACATAATCTTCAAGTTTATTTATGAGAGAAAACCATTCAGGGCTATCCAATATCTCACGAATTTCATCCACCGATGTCATTATCGCCCCGATCAGGATCTGGGGGCGATCGCCATATACAGTCACCCAGGCATCCGTCAACTGGAAGCCGAGTTTCTGCATCCCGGGTAGAAATTCTCGAACCAAGAACTCGAAATATTTTTGTTCATTCTTGGGGGAGACATCCCATGTAAGAATCAGTTTGCCAGGTTCGCTATCCATCATTCTTTCTTTACATAATCCAAGACGACAACCTTCGTTTCTTCAGGAAGATCGCGCGTAGTGTTCGCTTTAAAGCTTTCTTGCGTTTCCACTTCGGATAGACCCATCTCTTTCAAGAACTTACCGATCGGGTCCAATTTCAGGGTTGAATCAGCTGTTGCGTAGTGCATTGGGATCACAATATTCGGCTCAAGCAAGCTGATCACTTCAGCGGCTTTTCCGGCCGCCAAACTGGAGCCCCCGCCAACCGGTACCAAGGCAACGTTCACTGAACCAAGAGCTTCGATCTCACGTTGGGTTGGCACCCGGGAGATATCGCCCAGATGAGCAATGGTAATGTCGCCGTAATCTATCAGATACAGTGTATTATCAATGATGCCATTTAAAGCATTTTCTGGATTTTTTTTCTTTCCTCGATACATGGTACTGATACCGGTAATAAAAACATCACCAATTTCGTACTCTCCAGGACCATTTACTAGATATGGATTTCCTTTTACTGCTTTTTCGTTGTTATGACCTGGTGAATCATGGCTTACGGTTAGGATCCCTGCACGTAGGCGCAAAGGAGCGTAACCAACCGACTCATGATCGAAAGGATCACATACAACTGCTGCTTTTCCCCTCTCATTTATGCGAAAACAAGAATGTCCATACCAAATAATTTCCATAACACCTCCAGATTCGGTTTGATTATACTTTACATATCAGTACACAAGATTAAAAGAGTGCTTGATCATCCTTCATATTTCAAGCAAAGACCCTGATCCATTTTAACGAGATCAACTAGAGGAAACAATAATAAATTTCCTCGTTGAGGTTCGGTACTTGCCTCTACAAATTAACTATATCGTGATCACATTTCACTGCAACCGATGCAGAGCAATAGCAGTCAGGTCATCAGTAGGCGGAAAACCTTTTTGGAATATGAGAATGTTCTTATCCAGCGAGTTCAACAATGCATCCATGTTCTCATGCAGATTCGCCAATAGGAAATTTTCCAAACGATTCATGCCATACAGCTTACCATCTGGCGATTGAGCTTCTGTCACACCATCAGTATAAAGGACGAGCGTATCACCCTTGCTTACTTCGATAGTCCTGTTCACAATATTTGCATCTTCCGCCACTCCCAATGGCATTCCACCTTTCTCGAGCAAGACTACTTCTTTCAAGGCTTCTTGTATCAGAAGCGGTTGGTTGTGGCCAGCGTTCGCATAACGGAACGTCCCTGTTTCCTTGCAAAGGATCCCATACAGAGTTGTGATGAACAATCCCTGCGGAGAGCTTTCAAGCAATTGATGATTTACATTCAAAAGTGCTTGTGCCGGGTCCAGGTTTTCCATGGCAGTGGCATGGATAAGCGTGCGGGTGACCGTCATATACAGGGCAGCTGGAATACCTTTATCGGAGACATCCGCTATGACAAAACCAATCCTGCCATCTGGCAGTTTTATGAAATCGTAGAAATCACCGCCCACCTGCCGGGCCGGTCTCCAGCGTACTCCGATCTCCCAATTGTCCACATGTGGGATCACTTCTGGCAGGAATGCTTTTTGTATATCCCCTGCCAATTCGAATTCTTTTTGCAGCATCTCCCTTCCAACCATCTCCTCTTTGAGAGATTCATTTTGGAAAGCAAGAGTTAATTGCTGGGCAACTCCGGTGAGAATATCCATCCTTTTTTCACGGTATTCAAACTGTTCTTTTGAATCATTGACCAGCATGACGCCATAAAATTCCTCCCGATCTTGCAGGGGGTAAAGCAACTGTACATGTTGGTTGGTATCCACCACTGCATCTTTATCAGGCAGGATCGTATAATTTCCACCTTTGAACCAGGAAGCAGGGCTTAGGTCTGGTAAACCGAGATAGATGGGTTCCTTTTCATCCACAACTTTAACAAGAGGTTCATAATCCTGTGGTTGTATAAATTCTCCAAGATTATCAAACTCATCTTTCCATTCACCACAGAAAGAATTCGCCAGACGGAAGACACCTCTCTTCTTATCCCAGATCAAGAAAATAACACAATCAACGCCCACCAATACCGGTAGGATATTGACTACATTGCTCAAGAAATCGTCAATCCCCGATGAGCTCACCACCGCTTCTGCCACTTGCAGCAATACTGCTGTGACATATGCTTCAGTTTGTTCGGTCCGGCGCAGATTCAGATTCTCGAGAGCGATCGCGATCTGGCGCGCAACTGCCATTAATACTTCACGTTGTTTTGCGCCTGAACCTTCCAGAAAATCATATTCACTCATCGCCTCATCAAGCTGCACGAATAGCGCCCCCTGCACTTTGGACTGAACACGTATGGGTATTGCGATCCAATCCTGTTCAACCTCTGATGCATCAGCAATGACCAGGGATTGATAATCCTGAGCCTCTTCTCCCAACATCTTGGAGAATGCCAGAATCCCATCAAAGGTCGTGGGATAGGAACGATAAATATCCACATCTCCATTTTCCACACCCACCGAGGCAGACAAGGAGAACTCGCCATTTCTCTCCCGTCGATACGTCAGCACTTTTTCGACTCCAATTACAAATTGGATAAGCTTCGAAACTGTGGAATAGAGATCTTCTTCAGATTCCACATTCTCTGCTGCCTCACTAACCAGAAGTAAGGTGGTAGCCATGAGCGCTTGTTCTTGTGATGCAGAAAAAAGACCCAGGTTTTGAATCGCCACCGAAGTGTACCCGGCGAAGGCTTTCAATACTGCGGATGCTTCTTGTCCATAACGATTCGGATTCTCATGGACGATCTCAATCGCTCCCAGTTTTTGATTTGCATTGATAATAGGAGCAACTATAGCTGAGTAAGATCGACGCAATTGTAATTTTTGTCCGAGGGGTTCTATTTCATCCACCCCATCTCGAATACGTGCTTCACCACTATCGATCGCAGATATGATGAAATCCAAATCCTCTACTGATAGAGATTCCTGTAACTCATCCTTATCTACCCCAATTGCATCAGCTACACTCAAACTTCCATCTCCAGAAAGATGCCAGATCACACCTGCTGAACAAGGCAAATTTTGGCTTGCGATCTTCAATACCGAACGGAAGATCTCCTCCAGGGAATAATCCCGCGAGAAGATATTGGCGATCTCATGAAAACTTTCTGCAACTTTCCGGCGCCAGCGTTCAGAACGATAGATCAATGCATTTTGGAGAGCGATCGCGATACCATCCGACAGCATGCGGAAAAGTTCGGCGTCTTCTTCCGAAAAATCATTGATCTGTGTACTTTGTATATCTAAAATGCCCAATACCTGCCCAGAATAAATGATGGGAATGGCTAATTCTGAACGAGGATCAAAGGGGGGTAAATTTGTTGGGAGATAAAGATCATCATCCAATACATCATCAGAGATATATACCCTTTTTTTGCGAGCCACATACGCTAATATGCCTTTTTTACTCTCTAGATCAAACCAAAGTCCGCGCGTCTTCAGTTCTTTGCTTATCGCCCCTGTCCCCGTTCGGAATACAACCCTGTTCATCACGCGGTCGATCGTAAAAATATGCACATACGGATACGTGAACTTTTCACTGATGATATTCACGACTTCATCAAGCAGCTTATCGAGATCTAATATTGATGAGAGAGCACGTGTTATTTCTGATACAGTCTGTATCTTCTCATTTTGATTCTGAATATTTTGGAGAAGCCAGGCATTATCCACCGCGCCAGCGATAGCGTCTGCCAGGGTTTGCAGGACACGCAAGTCGTTTTGATGAAATCCGCGCTCGAAATTACTTTGCACGTCCAACACCCCTTTGACCTTATTTCCGATCTTCAAGGGAATGCAAACTTCTGCTTTTGTTTCAGGCAGTCCACTCACATAATGGAATACATCATTCTTGCGAACATCATCACAATGGAGCAAACGTCCTTCTTGCGCACAGGTTCCGATCAACCCTTTTCCTACCGCGATTCCATTCGCGAAGATATCTCGGAAATCAGGATCTTGGGAAACTCGCTTGCCAGAACTGGTTTGATAGATTAACTTTTCTTTTTTCTCATCAAACATGTATACTGCAGCAAAGTAGTAATGGAATGTCCCTGTGATCAATTCGGTTACATAGCGGAATATTTTTTGAATATTTCGCTGCTGGTTGATCTTTGCTGAGACAGAACGCACCAGTTCCAATTGCTTATTTCGCCACTCTTTAATGCGTGCCTGGTGTGTATAAAATAATCCTGTTGAGATCTGTTGTGCAAATACCTGAAGTTTTTCTTCAATACCATCCAACGTTATAGATGATGGAGTTTCAAGCTGCAGTGCACCCAGCAATCTTTCTTTCGAATAAAGTCCCAGGGCATAACAATGGATATTATTCCCCTCTTCCAAGATCAAGACACGCTTAGCAATAGCCGCTTCCATACAAACCGTGCGTTCATCCGACATGAATGCTACGGTACCAGGTTCATCTGGAAGGGGTAACAGCGTATCCTCAAGCCAAATGCTCACCTTCGCCATCAATCGGGTGGAAAGGTACTGTTTTATGATATGAATTTGTTCGCGAAGGTTTGTTTCATCCAGCAGGTTCCCGCTAAAACTTAGTATATCTTGCCACTCCCAAGACACACCTGTAACGGGAGACTTATTCAACAGGGATTCTCCTTGAATTTTTCCATGGTGAGAATATTCCCACCATCACCATTGAATGCAAAACTGACGTTGTCCATCAATTTTTGCATAAAGTACAAGCCCAAACCCCTTGGCTTTCGTGAGCAAGGGTCGGAAGAGATATCAGGGGGAGCTATCATTTCGGGATCGAATGATCTGCCATGATCATGGAGGACGATCCGTAAACCATCCTCCAAAATCTCATATGAACACTCAATAACGCCTTTGTCTTCTCCTCCATATGCATGGTCGATGATATTCGCAGCTGCCTCATCGGCTGCCATTTGGATATTGTAGACAGCATCTTCATCCAAACCTGCTTCACGAGCAGCTTTAGCAAAGAAATCTCGGATCTTTTCCAGGCTTTTAAAGTTAGCAGGAAAAACTTCTAATGGCATTGAAAATAATTAGAAAGTTCCAACTGCTTCTGTAGCAGTCTCAAAGACCTTGTAATAAGGAATAAACCCGGCAAGATCCAGAGCAGCATGGATACGTTTGGGAACGGCTGCAAGATAGAGCTCGCCGCGATTGAATCGTTTGCATTTCTTCTGCGCAGTTACCATCACCCAAAGACCAGCACTAGAAATGAATTCCACTTTGCTCATATCGAATACAATGTGGAATTCTCCCCCTTCCGTGATCTCGTCAAAAGTATCGGCCAATTGGGGTGCAGTTGAACTATCGATCCGTCCATCTACTTCAAGCAAAATGCAGCGTTTCAAAGGGGTAGTTTTAATTTCCATCCATTCCTCCAGCACTTTCAATTAGAATGATTATCAGAAAATTATATCATTCATAAGTATAGATATATTGTATAGTACTAAAGAAGGAAGGATACAATGAAAAAGCCTAACATTCTACTGCTCATCCTATGCGTAATATTCTTCATCGTCAGCAGCATTGTAAACCTACGCGGTACACAGGATGCACATATGCTGTCACTTCTTTCACAAGATGAAAGTATCCAATACCCTTACTTGACCCACATGCTCGAAGGCGGCGACAGCATCTTTGAATCTATCAAGAATTTTGTCGCCTACCAGCATTACTTCTACGGATATCCTTTCTATCTAGTATCGGCTTTCACGATCTCCCCTGCTCGTCTTGCATATGGAGCTGATTTTGCAAACCAGGTAACCCTCAATCTATATCTGCTGCGTCAATTCGTCTCTGTGATACCCATGCTGCTGACCATTGTACTGCTAGTATATTTGCAGACAAGTTTCGAGAGCCTTTCCAGGACCATCCTTCTTTTCCTGATTCTCGTAACGATCCCGGCTGTAACCCGGAACAATCTCTGGTTCTGGCATCCGGATGCACTTGCGTTATTGGGAGTAGTTGCATCCATCGCATTCCTGGTCAAAGATCGTTTTCAATTCAAGAAGAATTTTTATCTGGCGGCAATCGCCGCAGGGCTCTCTGCTGGTACCAAGGTAATCGGAGCCTTCCTATTTCTGACAGTCCTGGCCTATCTTGCACTTGGGTGGCATCGCAGAAGCATTTTTTCCAAACAGATACTCAAAAAAGCCGGGATATTTCTACTCCTATTCTTGCTTGTTTTCCTTTTCAGTAATCCACTGTTGCTTGTTCCGCGCACCCGCGAGCAGATATTGAAGATACAGGCGCAGCAGAACAAGTTTGTACGTGAAGGATGGACAGATGATGATGTTTACCAGACGGGCATCCTTTCCTGGCTACCGTATTTTGAACAATGGTATGCCCACCCAATCATCCTGCTCTTTCTGGTTGCAGCCACCATCTATGGAATTTTTTCTGGTAGGCGCCGGTTAGCGAATGCATTATTACTGACATGGTTGATCCCTTATTCGATCTATATCCTGTTCTTCGTAGCAGTGAAACCTTTCCACTATCCATTACCCATCATGGTGCCACTTTTTTCGAGCGCTTTGAACTTCCTTCCCGAATCCACGTATTCCAGGCAGAGGAAAAGATACCTTCCCTTCCAGATCGCAGCGGTCGGTGTGGTGGGTATCTTATTGGTCAGTAATGTTTATTCTTCCGCAAAAGTGTTTATTGAATTCTACGAAGAACAAGATCTCTTGCTCGCATGTAATTCCAGTGCTGAGAATGAGTTAAATGGAATAACCGTTTCTCTTGAAGAAGGAAAATGGTACCGCGTAGAAACATATGACCTGCAAAACGCCCCCGCTTCACGAGCCTACAGCGTGGTGGAAGGTCCGTTCCAAATTCAGGCAGAGGAGGACAACGGCAGCATTGCCTGGCTATGCCGTGATGAAAGTGCTGCATTCTTCTCTGCTACACGTTTAGCGAGATATTTCAAGCGCAGCAACCCTGATTTTCTTGTTTATGGTCCTGATGGACAGCCGATCAAGTGAAATTAGCCTTCTGGGATATGTATTTCCTTTAAAAGTCCCAAAGTTTTTAAGCTTGTGGTAAAATCCAGTCCTTGCTTGCTAATTTGGGTTTTGGTATAATCTCATCGCTGTACCTTTAAAAAGTGAATATCGTTTGCCGACGTAGCTCAAACGGCAGAGCAATCGCCTTGTAAGTGATAGGTTACGGGTTCGATTCCCGTCGTCGGCTCAGTTGCCAGCTAACAAGTGAAGTGGATCTTTTCAAAGAACTGCTCACTTGTGTCCTGGTGACACACACGAACATGGGCGGTTACCCAAGTGGCCAAAGGGGACTGACTGTAAATCAGTTGGCAAAAGCCTTCGGAGGTTCGAATCCTTCACCGCCCACTGATCTTTTCTAAAAGAAAAGATCGCTTTGTCGGCTTTGCACGGCAAGCCCTCATAGCTCAGTCGGTAGAGCACGTTCTTGGTAAGAACGGGGTCATGGGTTCAAATCCCATTGAGGGCTCAGTATTGCCGGGGTACAATAAACTTAACAAGAAATTATCATTCGAATAGGAGAATAAATATGGCAAAAGAGGTTTA
>NPIF01006662.1_pt1 | contig 22825 bp, 16 predicted proteins | sample 8637461 | NCBI WGS metagenome assembly NPIF01 (sample SAMN07420641, study PRJNA396082) | bioreactor metagenome | isolation source: sample BR12 brine-fed electro-methanogenic bioreactor BR | place: Japan: Kochi | collected 2016-12-09
CGCGAAGATCGATGTGAAGGTCACCAAGCAGTACCGCAACATGATCGAGCACCTCAAGAAGGAGCCGCGTGCGGTCAAACTGGCGGCGCAGGCGATCAAGAACGCCGGCCTTGAGCCGAAGTTCCAGTCGATCCGCGGCGGCACCGACGGTTCACGCCTCAGCGAGATGGGGCTGCCGACGCCGAACATGTCGGTCGGCATGCATAACTTCCACTCCGAACGCGAATTCGCGTGCCTCGAACAGATGCAGTCGGCCGTCAAGATCCTGGTCGAACTGGCGAAACTGTGGGGCAAACAGAAGTAACTTCAGTGTCAACGGACCTACCGGGCGGTCGTGGCGCGATGTCGCGGCCGCCTTCTTTTTGCGCTGCCCGCCATTTGGCGCAAATACCGCGCGCAGCCGTCAGATTTGGAAATCGAGAACGATCGGATCGTGATCGGACAATCGGCGGCCGTTGTGCCTCAGCGCATGAATCACGCGCGGTGCTGCGGCAGATTCACCATCCGGCTCGGCAGTTTCCTTCTGACTCGTCGGCCCGGCCGCTTTCAGCCCGCGCCCGGCGAACCAGTCCAGCTTGAGCGACGCCTTGCCGCCGAACGGACGCAGTGCCCACTCGATGAAGTCGAGGCACCATGCCGGCACCCAATCACGCAGATTGCTGCGATCGGCCTCCGCGAGGATGTCGTGGTGCAGCGTACAGCCGCCGGGCTCATTCAGTGAACGGTAGTCGAAGCCGTGCCGCTCGAGCATCCTGAACAAGCCGCGTTCAAACAGCCGGTCCGGATACGGATAGTGCCGCCGCAGGCAGTACCGCACGCTCATCATGACGCGAATCCAGAATCCGATGATCGACCAGAGAGCGCGGCGGGTGTTGTGCGTGCTGGTGTTCCAGTCGCCGCCCAGCAGGACCGGCCCGTCGCTCTTCGCCTTGACCGCTCGCACGATCGCTTCGAGTTGTCGGCGGCGGTGCGCCTGGCTCGAATGCGCATCGAGATGCATCGCTGAACAGACCAGCGGCCCGGCCGGCAGTTCCACCGTCGCCACGACCGCCCGCTGGCAACCGATTCGCTTCTCCTTGCCGCGCATCTTGTCCTTGCCGTTCGGAAGTGCCAGGGACGCGGCATCCCGGATCGGCCACGGCGAAAAGAACGCGTTGCCGTGAATGCCATAGAGATTCGTGTCGGCCACCTTGCGTTCGATCCCGCTGCCCTTGTCGAGATTCAGGTAGCACGGCACCAGCACGCCGTTGACGCCGAGCGCCTTGGCAATCTCGGCGGCCACGTCGCGATTGGCCGTCCGGGCCATGCCGAAATCGAGTTCCGTCAGGAAATAAGCGTCCGCGTGTCGCAGTTGCGGATGCGCCGCCAGCATTTCGATGACGCCGTCGAGTTGAAGACCTCGCTCAATGTTCCACGCCACCGCGCGATAAAACGCACGCTTCGGGCGCCTCGTGGTATCGCCATTTCGGTACTGCACGACCGCGTCGAGTACGCGGTTGACATCCGGCTCGATGCGGCGATAGACGGGGTCGCGCGACAGTGCCGCGAGGCTGTCGCAGGCCCTTAGCACGTCAAAGTGGGTGCTGAGTTGATGACACAACGGGTTGTCCATCGTCCCGGCATTCTTGTGCGCGGTCGTTTGAATGTCGAGCCGTGAGGTGCTGCGCGGATATCGGACCCGACTGTAGCGGCCCTTCCGCCGAGCGGCCCTAACAGTATTGGGAGCGGGGTTTTAGAGGTCGTTGCGCTTCCACTGGCCCAACGAAAATGGTAGGCTAGCCGCTCACCCAAGCCTGCGGGTTCGCTGCGGCGCGGCATCGGCCCACAGGCCCATCGTCGTACTAGCAGGAAAGGATGCTCCGCATGGCCGACCAGCCCCCCACCCAGTTCAAGTTCCCCGAGAACGCCTACCGCGAGCTGAAACCCGGCGAGTCCTATGTTCCGATGGTACCGCCCAATGTGACGGTGCCGGAACTGACCACGCGGATGTTCGTCTTCGGTCTGTTGATGAACATCGTCTTTTCCGTGGCGGCCACCTTCCTCGCGTTGAAAGCCGGCCAGGGCATTGAAACGGCTATCCCGATCTCCATTCTCGCCGTGGGATTGTCGGGCTTCCTGATCAAAGCGGGCGGCCGGGCAAGCTCCATCCTGGAGAACGTATACGCCCTTTCCATCAGTACGACCTCCGGCTACGTCGCGGGCGGTACCTGCTTCACCATGCCGGCGATCTACATCCTGAACCTCAACGCGCCCGAGAATCTGAACATCGGCAACTTTTCCTTGTTCTTACAGATCGCGCTGGTGCCGTTTCTCGGCGCCATTCTCGGCGCCCTGTTCCTGATTCCGTTCCGCCGCTACTTCGTGAAGGAAATGCACGGCAAACTGCCCTTCCCTGAGGCAACCGCCACGAATGAGATTCTCGTGACGGGATCATCGGGAAGTACACAGCAGGCCTGGATTCTGATCTACTCGTTTATTCTCTCCGCCGTTTACACCTTTTTGGCGACCGGGCTCCGCGTCTTCAGTGATGTGTTCACCACCGGCAAAGCTGCCCTGCATCCGGTCGGCAAGAAATCGGTCGAAGTGCTGGCCTTCGGGCAGGAGGGTCTCTTCGCCGCGTTGACGACCAAAATCAAGGCCGTCGTTTCGATGGGCACCGGTGCCTACTATCTCGGCCTAGGATTCATCATCGGCCTGCGCTACGCCTCGATCATCTGTGCCGGATCGTTCCTGTCGGCGCTGGCAATCACGCCGCTGTTGGGCAGCCTGAACTTTGAAACACTCCAGAAGCTGAACCCCAGCTTTGCGGCCACAGATGGCGTAGTTGAATCGCAGGCGAGATTCATTCTGCCAATGAATACTGAGTCGTTGCTCAATGAGCTTGCCGCCCCCGTCGAGATCCCCGAAGACGAATCCGACGACGCGAAGAAAGCAAGAGTCGATCACCGCACAGATCTCGCCTCCAAACTGGAGGAGGCATTCAAGGCACACAACTATGTCCTCTACCAGCCCGCCAAGGAGTTGAGCGTGGCCGCGGTGGCAGACGAGCGGAAGTGGCATGTTACGGATGAGCGACGCGGATGGTCGATCGAGGCGACGGATGAAGGCCTGGCCGTTCACGCCGTCGAGCCGTCGGCCCACGACGTCTGGTTCCAGATTCCGCGCATCATGGGCATTGGCGCGATCTTCACCGCCGGCCTGCTGTCCATCATCAAGATGAGCAAGGTCATCGTCACGGCGCTGGTTCAGGCGCTGGGCGGCCTCATTTCCGGCAAGGGAGGAGGTATCGCCGCCGACAAGACGGACGAGGATGTCAGCTATCCGGTGATGATGCTGCTGGGGCTGATAGTCGTCGTCGTCATGACCATCTTCTTCCGGTACGTCGTGTTTGGATACGACATCATCGCTAATCCCTGGTGGATGACGTTCATTTCGGTGCTGCTGGCGCTGGTGATCGCGTTCCTGTTCACGACGGTCTCCGCGTGGGCGATCGCAATGATCTCCGTGACGCCGATCTCCGGCATGACGGTCACCACGATCATCATCACCGCGGTATTGATGGTCTGGGCGGGCCTTCCCAAGGGCGATGCGGGCATGCTGGCCGTTCTGCTCGTCGGCGGTGTCGTATGCACGGCACTCTCCATGGCGGGCGGGCTCGTGACCAACTTCAAGATGGCGTATTGGCTCGGCGCGAGCCCTAAACGAATCACGTGGAACGCGATTGTCGGATCGCTTGTCTCCGCGGTGTTCGTCTGTGGCACGATCATGGTGCTCGCCTACAAGCCGGGGTACACGGGCGACAATCCGTTGTCCGCTCCGCAGGCGAACATGATGGCCGGCGCGCTCAAGAGCTTCCTGGGTACGGGCGAAGTGCCGTGGCTGCTCTACGGCATCGGCGTCGTGGTGGCGCTGACGGTCGAGTTGGTCGGCATTTCCGCGCTGGCGTTCGGGCTCGGCATGTATCTGCCCATCGAAATCAACACGCCGATCCTGATCGGTGCATTCGTCGCCACGCTCGTGAAAAAGAGCACGAAGGATGAGGGCCTGGCCAAGGCACGCAGCAACAAGGGCATCCTGCTGGCGTCGGGTCTGATCGCCGGCGGCGCCATCATGGAGGTCATGGTCAACTTCACGGGTGCGTTGGACGACATGGTGTTCGGCGAGAAGGTCATGCCGTTCCTCGATATCAGCGGACGACTCCTCGACGGCGGCAGCGACCCCGCATCGCTCGCGCGGACACAGAACTGGCTCGGCCTGATCCTGTTCCTCGCTCTCTGCGTATTCGTCTACTTCGATTGCCGCCGGGCGAAACCGGAACTCGGTGAAGGCGGCGAACTTGGATAGCGATTAAACGACGATCGCACCGCGGTTCGTCCGATACGGACCGTGGTGCGCTTTCCTGATACGACGGTTCCGACGGAGGAGCAACTCGTGCCCGATGACACAACGCAAAGCAGCCCAGAAGCCGTGGTGACTGAGAAGCCGCGGTTCCTTGAACAGGTGATGAGCTTTCCCGGCTCATTCTGGGTCGCCAATGCGATCGAACTGGTCGAGCGGTTCTCCTTTTACGGCGTGCGCGTGATCTCGGCGCTCTACATCGTCGAAGCCGCGGACAAGGGCGGCCTCGGATTCGACAACACCGACAAGGGCGTATTCTTCGGCGTGTGGTCGCTCATCCAGTGCCTGCTGCCCATGTTCACGGGCGGCTTTGCCGACCGCTACGGCTATCGGGCCTCCCTTTATGTAGCGTACATCATCAACATGATCGGCTACGGGCTCATGGCGTTCGTCGGCTCGTGGTGGGGATTCATGTTGGCGTGTTGCCTGATCGGAACAGGCACCGCAATCTTCAAACCGCCGCTGCACGGCACACTTGCGCACTGCGTCGAAGAAAAGAACTCATCGGTGGGATGGGGGATATTCTATCAGGTCGTCAACATCGGCGGGTTCATCGGCCCTATCATTGCCGGTTACCTTCGATTGCTCGAATGGCGATACGCATTCTTTGCCGCGGCCGGCATCATTGTCGTAAACATGCTCATCACCGGGCTTTTCCTCAAGGACTACTCGAAGGCCTCGCAAGGCGACGAGAGCAAACCGAAGAAGAACGCCGCCGAGACCTTCGCGGAGGCAATGGCCACCCTGAAAGACTTCAAGTTCATGCTGTTTCTCGGCATTTTCTCAGGCTTCTGGTTCATGTTCATGCAGCTGTTCGACCAGCTCTTCATCTTCATCGAGCAGTGGATCGGCACCAATGACGTCGCGACGTTCTTCGCGCGGGTGACGGGCATGGAGTTCTTCCAGAATCTGGCGAAAGACGGCGGACAGTTCAATCCCGAGTGGATCGTAAACGTGGACGCCGGCTCGATCATCATCTTTGTGGTGCTTATCACCTACATCACCGGCAAGTTCCGCCACATCAGCGCGATGATCGTCGGGATGTTCATCTCCTGCGCCGGCCTGATTTTCGCGGGCACCGTTACGACAGGCGCGCTCTGCCTTCTCGCCATCTTCATCTTCGCCATCGGAGAGATGATCTGCAGCCCCAAGTTCAGCGAATACATCGGGCTTATGGCGCCGCCAGAGAAGAAGGCGCTGTACATGGGCTATTCGAACATTCCGTTCGCCGTCGGCTGGGCCGGTGCAAATTTCATCGGCGGCCCGCTCTACCAGGCGATCTCCGACAAAATCGATCTCGGTCGCGACTATCTTGTCGCGAACTTCGGGATGACGCGCGAAGCGGTCGAATCTATGACGCGCGGCGAAGTGATGCCGAAGTTGGCCGAAGCCCTCGGCGTCTCGGAGCGAGCTGCCACCCAGACACTCTACCAAACCTATCATCCACAGAACTTCTGGTACATATGCATGGCCGTGGGACTCGCCTCGACGCTGGCGATGGTGGGCTACCACTTCTGGCTCGACGCACAGGCGAAGCGACAGCCGGCCTGATGCGGATACCAAATCCACCACCAGCGGCGCAGACAGGCTACGAAACGGCCGGATTTCCGCTACAATCCCCCCGCCTCGTCTGCGGACGGGGCATGTGGTGAGCCGAATCCGCCAGGGTGAGCGTCTCGCGCGGCGGCGTGCGCACCGCCTCAGGGCCGACGACAATCCCGACGCTATCGATCGGAGGTTTCTGCGAATGAGCGATTCAAACGCCCAGGGCTCCAACCCTACAAACACCGGGACGACAAAAGCGGCGCAAGACGTGGTCGCCGAGGCCGCCGCCCACGACCACAAGGCGTTCGGCCGGACGTTCTGGCTCCTCAATTCGATCGAGATGTTCGAGCGGCTCGCCTATTTCGGCATTCGCGCCGTTGTTCCGCTCTACATCATGCAGGCGACAGAGCCCGGCGGCCTGCACCTGACGGCGATCCACAAGGGCTGGATCTACATGTGGTGGGCGATCTTCCAGTCGTTCCTGCCGATCGTCACAGGCGGCATTGCCGATCGATACGGCTACAAGCGCGTCCTCTTCTTCGCCATCAGCGCCAACGCCGTCGGCTACGTCATGATGGCAAACCTGCACAGCTACTACGGCTTCTTCGCCGGCATTCTCGTGCTTGCGACAGGCACGGCCTTCTTCAAACCCGCGCTACAAGGCTCGCTCGCCCAGAACCTGACCAAGGACAACTCGTCGCTGGGCTGGGGCATTTTCTACTGGGTCGTGAACATCGGCGCGTTCGCCGCTCCGTTTGTTTCGACACTCGTGCTCGGCAAGCCGCACAGCCTCGAGGGATGGCAGACGCTGTTCTACCTCTGCGCCGCGTTCACCTGCTGTAACCTGCTCATTCTGTTCACGTTCAAGGACGTGCCGTCGGGGGCGGATAAGACCGAGTCGCCGTTCGCCGTGCTCAAGCGAACGATCGTCAATATCTTTGATCCTCGGCTCATCACGTGGCTGCTCATCATGTCGTGCTTCTGGCTGATGATGTACCAGCTCTGGGACCTGCACCCCAACTTCATCACCGACTGGGTCGACAGCTCGATGGTCGCGGCCCACGTGCCGTTTGATACGTGGTGGGAATGGGGCGATCGCGGCAAGATCCAGGTGCCGCAGCAGATTCTGCTCAATCTCAACGCGGGCCTGATCATTCTGCTGATGGTGCCGATGTCGTGGGTCTCGGGCAAGATGCGCACGCTCAGCGCGATGCTGGTCGGTATGGGCGTCGCCACCTTGGGCGTGCTCGTGTCCGGCTGGACGATGCACGGATGGATCTTTCTGCTCGGCGTCGTGTTTTTCTCGCTGGGCGAGATGTGGACCGGGCCCAAGAAGAACGAATACCTCGGCCTGATCGCCCCGCCCGGCAAGAAGGGGCTTTATCTCGGCTACGTGAACATCCCGGTCGGGATCGGTGTCGGCATCGGGTCCTATTTCGGCGGCTGGCTCTACGACAACTACGGAGAGAAGGCGACCTTGGCGCTAAAGGAACTGGCGATGGAGCCGAAGCTCGTCGCAAGCGCGGCGCAGTCGGCCGACTGGAGCGACTCGCTATACACACTGCCCGACCTGCTCGGGATCGAGCGCGACGACGCGTTTGCCATCGCCCGGGATGATCTCGGCGTCGACGATGCGGCGGCGGCCGAGCAATTGCGCGAGATGTTCCGCTACGATCATGGACAGGTCGTCAACCTTGCGCTGCTCTATCTCGCCGAGCAGGAACCTTACCGTGAGATGGTCGCCAGAGGCCGGGAGGCCGCCATCGAAGCCGAGGCTCTGTCCGCGGAAGCAAGTCTTGCGGATTGTCTGCAACTGATCCCGGACTGGATCGACAAGAAACGAGTGGTGGTCTATGACCTTGTTCGCGAATTAATCGACGCGTCAGGCGACACCCTGAGCGACACCCAGATCAACGTGATGCTCTGGACGCGGTTCGGGGCCGATCCCGGCGTGCTGAACAACCTCGCGCTTGAGTATTTGGCACAAGGGACCGACCGCTTGCGGGACGCCGTCGCCGGTTTTGAGTACAAGCACTCTACGGATGACATGGAGGCACGCATCGGCGAGATCGAAGAGACGATCGGTGTCGGCCGGACCAAGTCTTTCAACGCGCTCGCCGCCGCGATGGGTGTTGATGACGCCGCGCTTGAGGCGGAACTGACTGAGCGCGGCGCGGCCGACGTGTATTGCTATCTCGCTGGGCTTGACCATCGGCGTTTTCTCGCGGTCGCCAAACGCGACTGGACCCACGACATGCCTCTGCTGCGAGAGCTGATCGAATCGGATGAGCGTGCCAAGGCGTACGTCGAGCAGCGGGTGTGGGAAAAGGGCCTGTGGGAGCGGATCACATCTGTGTTCGGCGACGAGGTTGAGCAGACGCTGTATCAGCGGCTCGCTGAGAACCAGCACCTGATTCAGCGGGCGCTGGAGCAGAAGGACTGGTCGAACGCGAGCGATCAGGCGGCGCGGCTGCTGCGGCTGAATCCTTTTGAGGCCCGCGCCAACGCGGCGGCCGAGGTCAACCACGCCGCCCAGAACGCAACGCAACTGCTGTGGAAGAAGTATCACCCCAATCGCAACGTCTGGCTGCCGATCGTGGCGATCGGCATCATCGCGGCGATCGCACTGGGCGTCTTCGGCCAGATGGCCAAGCGCTGGAAGGACATGAACGCGTAGGCGAGCGGCGAGGCGGGTCTGCCGACGCCACAAACAAGAACGCGTCCAACAAACAAGCCCGTGGCGCTTCGGTCCTCGGGCTTGTTTCCTTTGGCCGTCTCCTATCGTGCGTGCCCTCAGCCGACGCGCCGCCATCGATGCGCGCGCTGCTGTCGGCCTACTTCACGCCGTACATCAACTTCTTGAGCAGCGGTGTCAGAATGAACAGCAGGAGGGCCGCTCCCGCGCACACTGCCGCGATCCAGAAAAAGACAGTGCCGAATCCGTATTCAGCCGTCCATGACCCGACCTTGCCGCCAAAAACATTGCCCAGCGCCGACGCGAGGAACCACACGCCCCAGAACATGCCGACGAAACGCACCGGTGACAACTTAGTGATGGTGGACAATCCAACGGGCGAGAGGCAGAGTTCGCCGGTCGTGTGCAACATGAAACCGATGACGAGGTACATGATATTGCACTGGCCCGTCTTCGCAGCCTGTGCCGCTCCCATGTACATCGCGAAGAAGCCCGCACCGAGTTGAAGTAGGCCGAGCGAGAACTTCAGTGGAGACGAAGGCTCCATCTGTTTCTTGTCCAACCAGACCCACAACTTCGCGAAGACGAGGCCCAGCACGATGATGAAGAAGGGATTAAGCGATGCAGTCAGCAGAGACGCCTTGACCTCGCCGAAGAACGGAACCGTGCGGTTTACTTCCTGGTCGGCAAAGAGATTGATCGCGCTTCCTGCGAGTTCGAAGAACGCCCAGAACATCATCGAGAACGTACATAGGATGATGATGACTACCATCCTGCCCCGCTCCTCTGCGGTACCGCGGAACGCCTCCCAAAGGAGGTAGGCCAGGATTGGTATCGCAATGTAGATTGCGATGTCCTGTACCCATGCGGGGCGGGACATCATGTATGCCGCACCCGGAATGAACAGCAGCACGCCCAGAGCAATCAACCCGTTCTTGGATCCAGCCCCCAAACCGGTTGTTCCCCCTGTGGGCTTCGGCGGATAGCCCACGTCATGCAGCCAGCGACGACCCAGAACAAAGATCACCTGTCCCAGCACCATCCCGGTGCCGGCAAGCAGAAAACCCCAGTGCCAGCCCCACGTCTCAGCCGCCTGCCCGGAAAGCCCCGCCAGCACGGCACCGATGTTGATCCCCATGTAGAAGATCGTGAACGCACCGTCGCGGCGCGGATCATTCTGCTCGTAGAGACTGCCCACGATTGTCGAGATGTTGGGTTTGAAAAAGCCGTTTCCGGCCGAAAGCAACCCCAACCCGAGGAAGAAAAGGATATCCATGCCCGCGAAGAGGCCGCTGTCTTTGGCCGCGATAGCCGTAGTTGTCGCGTCAGCGACTTCCGGGAGCATCAGCGAGTGCGCTGCAAGTGAAAACTGCGCGATTGCCATCAGGCAGCCGCCCGCAATGATCGCTCGCCGCTGCCCCATAATGCGATCCGCCAGCATTCCGCCGACGAACGTGGCCGCATATACAAACCCGAGATACGCACCGTAAATCTCGTTCGAAACCGATTCGGAGAAGACCATCGCCTTCGTCATGTAGAAGACGAGGAATGCCCGCATACTGTAGAAACTGAACCGTTCCCACATCTCGGTGAAGAACAACACGTACAGCCCGTAAGGATGCCCGAACAGCGTCTTTTCCTTGCCGTTCGAACCGTGCGGGGCAAAGGGATCGGGTTGCGGCTGGGGAGACGATGATGCCTGCGACATGCGCGTGGCTCCGGATGCGGCGATTCGTTGAACTGGCTCGTCCTGGGTTGCGGAATGCGGCGACCGCGCCTCTGGCTCCGCAACGTCCTATCATACCGGAAGCGACGGCCGTTACACCAGTACGGGCCGATAACGAATCCTGCCCGCGCGGATTGATTTTCAGTCACAGACCGATATGGCCGCTATATCTACCATGATGATGCCGCATGACATGCAGGATGATCGGGCCGCGGAGCGTAAGCTCTCCTGGCGGCGTGTCGTAACGATGGCGGGGCTCGTCGTCCTCGGCGTCACCCCCTGGGCGCAGGCTCAGCTTCCGACACCGGACCTGCCGGCTTTCTGCCCGCCGCTGACGGCGTTTGCCTCCCCGACGTTGTTCGATGTGTTCTACGGAACGACGCCGATCCGATTCCCCTATCNNCCTATCAATAGCCGTGCTTCGGGCAACGACGACATCGCCGGGGACATTCCGCGCGCCCGGTATCGACCATAGATACTGCTCAGGCCGGCGCAGGATCGCCGCCTCGAGCGCGGCCAGTGTCTGCCGCGTGAGTTCGTCGGGCTCGTCGCGCGTCATCACCGGATCGACCACGGCGGCAACTTCCATATCAAACGCAAACGGCTCAGCGCGGCGCGTGCAGGTTAAAGCGCAGATCGGAGCGTCGAATTGCCGCGCCAGCAGGCCGGGCGTCGGATAGAAACGCCGCCGCTCGCCGAGGAATTCCACCATCACGCCTCGACCCCGCGGCCGCTCGTGTTCGCACACCAGCAGCACCGCCCCGCCCCCGCTCAGAATGCGCGGCAGTTCGCGGGACGCCTCGTGTCGCGGAACCAGCCGTATCCATGCGCAACGGGCCATATCCTTCTGCCACGCCCGCAGGTATGGATGCGCCGCCACATCCACGACGACATGGACAGGCTTGAACACGCGCCCGAGCACGTGCGCGGCCACGAACGGGCTGCCATGATAGGCCGTCGCGAAGACGCAGCCGCGTTCGGATGCTGCTAGCAAACGCAATACCCTCTCATCGCGAACACATACTCGGCGACGCCAGTTTGAACCGGACAGCAGTCGCGGCGCGAACAGAACTTCCACCCAGAACCGCGCGATGTGCTCGTACATGGAGGCGATCGTCGATGCCGCATCAACCCCCGCGCAACCAGGCCTCAGCGCGGCCGCGGCCCGCGCCTCCGCCCGCCGCCTCCCCGGCGTGTTCAACCCATGAACAGCTCGCGCGACGCCGCGCGCGATCCGTTCCGCCGAGCGCATCGGCATCGCCGAGAGAGCGCTCCCAATGACGCGGCGCAAATAAATGTATCGCAGTTGTTCCAGTTTCATCTCGGCAACCTACCGAGGTTGTATCGGCAGTCACCGCGATCGACATGACATATCGGACGAGAGGTTCTCAGGCCGCCTGCATCGAATCAGCGACCCCGTCGGCCGGATATCGCCCTGCCAGCACATTCTGATACAGCCGGGCGTAGTTGTCGCGGAACGCCCTCAAGCCGAACGCTTCAAATGCCTGTGCCCGGGCGGTGTTGCCCAGCCTTCGGCTCAGCTGCCGGTCCTCGATGGCCGTCAGCACGCGGCGGGCCACCTTGCGCGGCTGGTCCGCTCGATAGAGCAAACCGTTCATGCCGTCGGCGATCAACTCGGTCACCGAACGCACGGCCGCCGCGACGATCGGCATGCCGGCCGCCATGGCGCATGACAGCGGCTCAGTCGCGATCTCATCGACCGCCGGGGCCACGAACACATCCGCACACGTCACGAGCTGCGGCCATGTCAACGAAGAATCGGGCGTGACGATCATGTGTCTCATCTTCACGGCGTCGCCAAAGCGTTCGAGGCGCAATGATTCTCGTGAGGTGTACGGCATGATGATCCGCAATTCGGGAAACATCTGCAGCATTACGGCCGCAGCCCAGACGCCGTAATACTGTCCCCCGCTCTCGCTGGGCGGGCCGGCAAGCAGCAGCACCGGCTTCGCGCTCGCGACGACCTCCTGCCGCAAGCCGGCGTCACGCGCTCGATTGATCGCTCCGAAATCGACGCCGCCGCGGATCACGGCAACGCGTTCGCGCTTGACGCCGGCGGACACCAGTCTAGCCGCCGCCGTCTGCGTGCCTGTTACGACAGTCGCATCTGTCGGGAAGCTGCGCAGCCACTTTGCGGCGTCGCGCCCGTCATCAGGATTCAGGAGCGTCATGACGAGCGGCAGTTCCGGCAGCCGCGCGCTGCACGCCGCCGCGGCCTCGACACCCCAGCAGTGCAACAGATCCGCGCCGCATCGTTCCGCCACGCTCGGCAGCATCGGCGACCACCAGCGGATCGGGCCCAGCGCCCGGGTTTCAGCGTGCTCGATCGGCACAGAAACATGCCCCAGCAAGCGGTGCCGCATGGGGCCGTCGATCGAGCATACTGTGTGCGTGACGTCGCCCTCGCCGGCGTGCGAACAGAGAGCGTCGAGCACCTGCGCCTGCGTTTCGTCGCAGCCGCGGTCGATGACATGCAAAATGCTGGTCACTCTTCGAGTTCCCGATGACCGTAGAAGAGTTTGGCCACTTCGGCCCCCATCTTGACGGCCAGTTCTCGTGCGACGTCCGACTCCGATTTGCCGCTGTCGGTCGCGACCGGCGGCGTGCCAACGGACACGCGGCGTCCCGACGGGTCGCGGGGCCACAGCCGCACGTCGCGTTCCGCTTCCGTGCTCAGCACTTTGACACGGACGGTGAACAGCCCCTTGTAGAGCGGCGCGCCTTCCTCCGCCTGAAGCGTGAACTGATCAACGCGGATGTAGAGCACCTGCTCGGCGCCGTGCTTCTCGCCGACTTCGCGAATGCTCAGCCGCCCATAGTCGCGCTCTTTCCGTTTAATCCGCTCGATATCTTCAGGCGGAACGATCTTGCTGTTGACGCTGAATTCGAGAAACTTCTCCGAGATTTCGCGATGCAGTTCGCGCAGAGCGCGTGGTTGCGATACGAGTCCCGAAGGATCTTCGACTAATACGAGCAGACGACCGTGGGTGAGATTGAACTCGGGCTCGATCCAATCGCCGCCCGTCGCGTGTGCCATCATGGTCGCCAGTTGCACACAACCGGCGGATGGCAACAGCAACAAACACAGGAAGAGCGCGTCAGTCGCGAGCCGGGCCACGGAGCGATTCTTCGTGATCATAGAACTTTCTCGCCGTAAGCTGTGCAAAATACTCCACCGTTTCATGCAGCAGATCCGCTTCGTCCGTGTCAGGCGTTCCGTGAATCGAATCAGGCGGGTAGGTCGCGACAACCTGCGTGTCGTACAGCGAATCGCGATACTCCTCGCTCGACCCGTCATACAGATTGAGCGTCGCCCGAATTCTGCCCTTGCGCAGTTCGACCGTATCGCCCGCACGCGTCGTATACTCCAGCAGATCCAGCCTAAGCACGAGGTCGCACTTAAGGCGCTTGCATATCTCGTGGTTGGACATGCCCTCCCAGTCAACGCTCCGATCCTTCTGAAGCTCTACGATTTTCGAGGGCTCGATGAACTCCGCCCGGCGTACGTGCGAGCGCATGTGATACGTCACCGCCTTGCAGACGCGATCACGAGCCAGCGGATCGATATCCAGGGTGGACTGATCGGCCCAGACCACGACCGCCACGATCCGCGTGCCGATCTTGCCATATTCAGCCTTGACCTCCTTGCCTTCCTCCGGATGAAGGAAGTACGCAAGTTGGCAACCGAACGTGAGGCAGACCGGCAGCAACAGCGTGCATCGCATCCACCTCGAAGGCTTCCACATCGAGCGACTCCTGCTTCGCACCATCGCGTTGAATCCCATAGTCTCCTGCTCCACAACCGGATCGGCGCCCGATCCGCAATCGCAAAGGCACACCCTCTCAACGCATCGGCAATTGTCCCGTCAGCAGGCCATAGGCCAGCTTGTAGCCCCAGCCCGCCAGCAGGATGAAGCCGATGGCCAGCATAAATCGCACCGGGCCGATGCGATACCAGTTGATGCGCACCGCCCTGCCCACGGCGACGATATAAATCGAGTACCAGAATACCACAATCGTCGCCAGACAGAAGATCGCCCCCGCGGGTTGCACCTTGAACGCGGCCAGCGGCTGCAAGTGCATCATGTGCGCAAACGAGGTCGTCATCCCGCAGGTCGGACACGGCAGGCCGCTCGTCAGCACGAAACTGCACGGCATCCCCCCGCGGAAAAGCTGCTCGTGCGTGCCGAGTCCGCGCGGGTCCGGATCGAGCCAGATCGCGATTCCCAGGGTCACGGCGCAGCCGGCCCAGACGCCGAGCCACGCCAGTCGCGTGCCCGCATCCACGGGATAGGTCGGCCCGAAAACGGGCAGCTTCGCGGGCTGTACGGGCGGTTTCTCGGCTTCGCTGGATGCCTCCATCATGTCCATTGTTCAGAATTCGGGCGGGACCGCAAGGCGGCCGTCAGGATGCTACGCACGATGCCGCGGGCGAGTCAAGGAGGGGGCCGTGTTGTCGCGTCAAAACAACCGTCACCGGAATGCCGCTGATGAAACCGCAACACCGGGGTTCGTGACACGCGCAGCGCACCGCCGTCGCCCGATCGCGTGCTCCATCGCCGCAGCCCGACATGCGTTCCGCGCAAATCGCCGTTATACTCTCGCGGACGCATGACGAGATTCGTGTTGTCAACTGAGGTCGCGGCGGGACGTGCCGCGGCCGGATCAACACCACGCGCCTGATGCCACCAGCTTGGCACTTGAGGAAGATGACGCCCGAAACGAAGAGACAGATTGCTGAGGCCCTTCGCGAACGGTTCGAAAGCGACGCCATCCTCGGTGCTTCCGCGCTGCCGATCACGCCACCGGCCGCGCAGGCCGGGCGAACACACTCGCCCGCGGCGCAGCCGGTGACGCCCGCAACCAGGCCGGCCGCGGCAGTCGCACCGATGTCCGAAGGCGACGAGCGCGTGGCCCCACCGCCGGAGCAGTTGAGCGCGGACGAAATCGAGGCCCGGAGAATCGCGCTTGAGACGATGGACCGCGATGAGGTAAAACCCTGCACAAAGTGCGGCCTGTCTCGCACGCGAAACAACACCGTCTTCGGAGCGGGTCATCCTGCGGCCCGGATCGTGTTCGTCGGCGAAGGTCCGGGGCATGATGAAGACATGTCGGGCGTTCCCTTCGTCGGCCGCGCGGGCGAACTGCTCACGAAGATGATCGAAAGCGGCATGGGCTTGAATCGCGACGACGTGTATATCTGCAACGTTGTCAAATGCCGCCCGCCGAACAATCGCGATCCCGCACCCGATGAAACGCGGGCATGCAAGGACTATCTGTTCCGGCAGATTGAGATCATCCGCCCGCAGATCATCATCGCCCTGGGTTCGCCGGCCGTTAAGTTGCTGCTGAACACGCGCGAGGGAATCACCCGGCTGCGCGGCCGCCTGCACGACTTCTACCCGAGCGGCAGCAGCCTTATCGGCGAGCCGATCCCGCTGGCACCGACCTTTCACCCAGCGTATCTGCTGCGCAGCCCCGACGAAAAGGCGAAAGCATGGGCCGACCTGAAGATGGTGATGCGGTATCTTCAACTCCCCCTTCCCAAGCGAGGCTAGCGCTCGTCGCCGGCCGTCTTGCGTCGCGGCGCGGACTCAAGTAGTCTGCTTGCGGGATGGGTGCGTACATCTCTGGAGAGGTGGCCGAGCGGCTTAAGGCGGCGGATTTGAAATCCGCTGTACCGAAAGGTACCGGGGGTTCGAATCCCTCCCTCTCCGGTTCGTATGGTCCTGGGGCGGCGTGCCGAACGCCGTCTCAGGATTTTGCTTTTGGAGTGCGACGCGCACCCGCGGGGCACACGATGAAGTCGGGCATGGCGAGGCTCACGCCAGTCGGCATGTTCGCTGACGGGATGACATGTTCGCATCGTTGCGGCTGCCGGTGTTCCCGACGACAATGGAGAGTCGGCGCGACTTGGATCGCGCCGGATGTTAGTAACTACGACTGAAGAAGCATGGTTCGTCTCAGACAGAAACTCGGTAAGTACCGTATCGATAAGCGAATCGCGGAGGGTGGATTCGCGTCCGTATATGAAGCCTACGACACCATCGCCGGCATTCGCGTCGCGATCAAGATCCCGCACGCCAACCTGATGACGAAGGACGCGTTGCAGGCGTTCCGCCGCGAAGTCAGGCTGACCGCCAATCTCGACCATCCCAACATCCTGCCGGTTAAGGACGCCGGCTTCATCGACGACAAGTTCACGATCGCCTATCCCCTCGGCGGCGGGACGCTGGCGGATCGGCTCACGCGCCGGATGTCGGCAAAGACGACGCTGAGCTTCGCGGAGCAGATCCTCGAAGCCGCCTCTTTCGCCCACCAGAACAAAATCCTGCACGGCGACATCAAGCCTGAGAATTTCATTCTGTTCGCCGACAACCGCCTCCGCCTGGCAGACTTCGGCATCGCCAAGGTCGCTCGCAGTACCCTGAACGCCTCCGGGTCGGGGACAGTCGGATACATCGCCCCCGAGCAGGCCATGGGCAAGCCGTCGCTGCGATCTGACGTTTTCTCGATCGGACTGCTGTTGTACCGCATGTTCTCCGGCTATCTCCCCGAGTGGCCCTACGACTGGCCGCCGCCCGGCATCGACCGGGTCCGCAAGATGCTGCACCCGGACTTCATTGCCCTGCTGCAGCGATCCATGGAGGTCGATCATCGCAAGCGATTCGCCGACGCCGTGCGGATGGCCTCGGTGTATCGCCGTCTGAAGCCGAGAGCGCTACGAGCGACCGCGTCGCGCCGGCGGAAGAACTCGAACCACAGGAAGCGAACCGACTGGCGGACCCTTCGACGCAAGGAGTTTCTCCGCGGCTACCGGAAGAAACTGGAGATCGGCGGCAAGTGCCATCGTTGCCACGGGCCGATTTCGGAGACGATGCAGTCCTGCCCCTGGTGCGGGGTGAAGCATCGCGTCGCCAAAGAGGAAAACCGCTTCAAGCACAAATGCCCGCGATGCAAGCGCAGCCTCAAATCGGACTGGCGGTTCTGTCCGTGGTGCTACGGCCCCGCCGTCAATTGTGACGCCGAGCCGCGTTACAGCGATCGGCGGTATGTGGCACATTGTGCGAACGCCCGATGCGAGGGCAAGGAACTCATGCCGTTCATGCGGTATTGCCCGTGGTGCCGATCGAAAGTCAGGCGATCCTGGAAGATCGAAGGCGCTAAGGAGCAATGCAGCGGATGCGGCTGGGGCGTACTTCGAGAGTACTGGGACTACTGCCCCTGGTGCGGCCGTTCGATCACCAGGCGATAGGATTCCGCAATGGAAATCGAGGCGACGGATCGAGCGTTGCTCCTGCTGAATCGGGATCTCGATCGCGCCGCGATGCATGCGATCGCTTCGGGCGTGGCGGCCCTGTACACGGCCCGTTGCCCCGGCAAAGAGTCTGCCAACGAAGATGCCGCCGCCTTGATCCCCTTCAATCCGCAGGCCGGCGTGCTGGCCGTGGCCGACGGTTTCGGCGGGCAGCCGTCGGGCGAGGAAGCCGCCCGGATCGCACTCAAATCTCTCGCCGAAACCGTGGACAAAGCGCACGTCAGCGACGACACGCTCCGCACCGGCATCCTGAACGGGTTTGAAAAGGCAAACGAGCGCATCATCGGCCTCGGCATCGGTGCCGCAACGACTCTCGCGGCCATGGAAATCGAAGGCGCCTGGGCGCGGCCGTATCACGTCGGTGACTCCGTTGCACTCGTCGTCGGCCAGCGAGGGCGCATCAAGTACCAGACAGTCATGCACTCCCCGATCGGATACGCCGTCGAGGCGGGTTTGATGGAGGAGGACGAAGCCCTGCATCATGAGGATCGCCACTTTGTCTCTAACATGGTCGGCTCGGCGGACATGCGGATCGAAATAGGCCCGCGGCTGCGGCTGCGCCCGAAGGACACCGTGCTGCTCGCCAGCGACGGACTCTTCGACAACCTGCCCGTGCCGGATATCGTCGAGCTGATTCGAAAAGGGCCGCTCGAAAGTGCCGCCGCCCAGCTCTCGGCCGCCTGCGATGGCCGCATGCGCACGCCGGAGGAGGGGCAGGCCAGCAAACCCGACGATCTCACCCTTCTCCTCTTCAGGCTCAACGCCTGATTCGCCGGACCGCAGGACCACCCTCCCGTGCGGGACCGCAGAGATTCAAAAGTTTTCATCCCGATTTCAGGCTGCTCTTACGAAGCCGATGCATCATGCTATGATTCGGCGCGGAGGGTTCGGTGCTGCCTGAGCGTCATGCGCGACGCGTTCCGATCGCCAGGGCGTCACCGCACCACGGGCAACGCGGGCAGCGACGAAGGGATCGGGCTTATCATGAGCGACACCGATGCGGCAGTCACCACGATGCTGGACGGGGCGACCCCCGCCCTGCTTCAGGTGCCGGCGGAACTCAAGCAACAGCAACAGATCGCCACGGACACGTCGCGCGATCTCGAAGAACGCCTCGAAGCGTTCGAGGATATCCTCGACTCGGAAATCGGGGATACGACAATGACGCGTGCCCGAAACATCGAGCGAGAGATCGGGCTTCGTCAGATCTTCCTCAAATTCGAGGGCGGCAACCCGACCGGTACGCAGAAGGACCGGATTGCGTTCGCGCAGGCGATGGACGCCATGCGGCGCGGCTTTGACGCGATGACCGTCGCAACCTGCGGCAACTACGGCGCGGCAATCTCACTGGCCGCGTCATTCGCGGGGCTGCGTTGCATCATCTATATCCCCGAGGGCTTTCACACCAGACGCATTGCGGAGATGACGGCCGTCGGAGCAGAGATCGCCCGCTGCAAGGGCGACTATGAAGCGGCCGTGCTCGCGTCACAGGAATACGCGGAGAAGCACGACGTTTACGATGCCAACCCCGGCGGCGCGAACACCGCCCTTCAACTGCGGGCTTACGGCGAAATCGCCTACGAAATCTATGACGAACTGCGGGACGCCCCCGCGGCCGTCGCGTTGCCTGTGTCCAACGGCACGACGCTCGCCGGGGTCTATCGCGGCTTCGTCAGCCTTTACCGCCGTGGCAAGACCTCGCGCATCCCGCGCATGATCGCGGGCTCCACCTTCGGCAAGAACCCGATCATCCATGCCTACCGAAAGAACCTGCCGCAGTGCGAAGACCTCGCAGCGGAGAAACTGCGAGGTTCGGCGGTTAACGAACCTCTGATCAACTGGCACGCGATCGACGGAGATTTCGCCCTCGATGCGATTCGCGCGAGCAATGGCTTCGCCGCTTACGCGACTGACAAGAACATGACGCTCTACTCGCGCATGATTCGCGAACGGGAAGGATTGAGCGTCCTGCCCGCTTCGACAGCGGGCCTGCTCGCATTGCTCGAGCGACACAGCCAGGAACCGTTCTCCAACGATCGATACGTCGTCGCCATCACAGGAAAGAGAGCGTGAGCATGCTGCCTGAAGGAACCGCGATTGTCTATTGCGAAGGAGCGTTCGGCACAACCAACGGCAAGACCGCCCACGGCCTCGTACGCAGAACACGACGCTACCGCATCGGCGCCGTCATCGACACACGGCACGCGGGCAAGGACGCCGGCGAGGTGCTCGACGGCAAGCCCAGCGGCATTCCCATTCTGAGCGGTTTGAACGAGGCGGCCGAGCACTGCATGAAAGCGGCAGCGCCGGCCACGCATTTCGTCATCGGCCTGGCACCGGACGGCGGCCGCCTGTCGCAGCAGGCACGCCAGGACGTACTGCACGCGATTGAACGCGGGCTGCACGTCGATTGCGGGCTGCACGATTTCCTCTCCGACGATCCGATCGCGGCCGATCTTGCCGCCAAACGCGGTGTCAAGATCCGCGATATCCGCAAGACGCCGCCGAGGAGCGAACTGCACTTCTTCGACGGCCGCATTGAAAACGTGAAGTGTCTCAAGATCGCCGTGCTCGGCACCGACTCCGCCATCGGCAAGCGCACGACGGCGTGGGTGCTCGTCGATGGCTTCGCCGCCGAAGGACACCGCGCCGAACTCGTCGGCACCGGTCAGACGGCATGGATGCAGGGGGCGCGTTACGGCGTCATCATGGACTCGCTCATCAACGACTTCGTCGCGGGCGAGATCGAGTATGCGGTGTGGAACGCGTGGAACGAGGAAAAACCCGACGCGATCATCATCGAAGGCCAGGGCAGCCTGATGAACCCCGCCTATCCCGGCGGATTCGAGATTCTCGCCGCGGGCCGGCCGGACATTGTCGTCCTGCAGCACGCACCGCGGCGCGAAGAGTACGACGGCTTCCCCGGCTACGCGCTGCACCCGATCGATCGGCAGATCGAGGCGATCGAAATGATTTCGGAGAGGAAAGTCGTCGCGATAACCGTCAACCACGAGGGCATGACGCCGGCCGAGGTGCCCGACGCCTGCAAGGCGCTGACCGACGCCACCGGTCTGCCCGCCTTTGACGTTCTGCTCGACGGCGGACGAGACCTCTGCCGCCTCCTCGCTCAACACCTGCCCTCAACCGGGAACGCTGACAGCCGGCGTTCGGGGCAGCACACCTGAAGGAAGCCGAAATGCCCCAGGCAGACAGCCCGCTAAACGTGCTTCAAGTCATTGACAGCCTTGAAGTCGGACCCGTCAAACTCGAGAAGCAGCGGCTGACGTGTCCTTACAAAGTGACACGCGGCGGCACGTCGGACACATTCGACTTTCAGTACACCTATGAGGAGGACGTGTTCGACCCGAAAGAGCCGGCGTCGATCAATCTCGCCGAATTCATGGCGGCTCAGATTGCCCTCAACTATGGCCTCTTCTGCAATGAGATCGTCTTCCACGGCAGATTCACGAGGGCCGATCAGCAGTTCCTCGACGCGGCGGCCCAGAACACCGCCCGAGAAATCTACGTCAAGAAGTTCCTGGAAACAAATCCGTTCATCGTCGGCGAATCGGCGTCGCTGCCCGCCGTCTCGCTCCAGAATTACCTCCAGGCCCGGCTCGTCTTCACAAACCTCGATACCGACGACAGCACGACCGCCGATGCGTGGATGACCGACAACTCTGGGCACGCAATCCTTGCCAGCGGCGGCAAGGACAGCCTCCTGAGCCACGGCCTGCTCAGCGAAGTCGGCCGGGAGGTCCACCCCATCTTCGTGAATGAATCCGGGCGGCACTGGTTCACCGCCGTCAACGCCTATCGCCACTTCAAGCAGAACGTCCCGAACACAACCCGCGTCTGGACGAATTCCGACCGGCTCTTTGTGTGGATGCTGCGGCACCTGCCCTTCGTCCGCCCCGATTTCGCCAAGCTCCGCAGCGATGAATACCCCATCCGGCTCTGGACCGTCGCGGTCTTCGTCGTCGCCGCCCTGCCGCTGCTGCGCAAGCGCGGCATCGGCAGGCTGATCATCGGTGACGAGCACGACACGACCTCCCGCAAGCGATTCAAGGGCATCACGCACTATGACGGCCTCTACGATCAGAGCCGCTATTTCGACAACGCCATGACGCGCTACTATCAGCAGAAAGGATGGCGCGTCGCCCAGTTTTCGCTTCTGCGCACGCTCTCCGAACTGCTGATCCAGACCATCCTGACGAAACGATACCCGTCCCTGCAGCAGCATCAGGTTTCGTGTCACGCGGCGACGGTCAAAGGCGAGATCGCCTACCCCTGCGCCAAGTGCGAAAAGTGCCGCCGCATCGTCGCCATGCTGTCGGCGATCGGGGAGAGACCGCAGCGATGCGGTTACGATGACGCCGCCATCGCGGAATGCCTCGCCGAAGTCGCCGCCAAGGGCACGCATCAGGACCAGCCCGACGCCGAGCATCTGGCGTTCATGCTGCGGGAGATGTCGCTTATCTCCGACCTGCCGGGAACCGTCTTCCGTCCCGTCGAGCACCAGGAGGTGCTCAAGCTCCGGTTCGACCCGCAGCGTTCGCCGATTGACTGCATGCCCGTCGATCTTCGCGAGCCGCTGTTTCGCATCTACCTCGAATACGCCCACGGCGCGACGCAGCGCAACGGCAGTCTCTGGCTCGATTTCAACCCGATCGACGATCCGTCAATCCGGCGGCCCTATTCCTTCGAGACTGCCGCATCGAAACGCGCGGTCCAGAAGGCCGGCGTCGACGGCAAGAGTGACGATGCGGCCGGTTATATCCTCGGCGAGTTGACCTGGCCGCAGGCACAGCAGCGTTTCAAGGAGGTCGATATCGCCCTGCTGCCGGTCGGCGCGATCGAGCAGCACGGCCCGCACCTGCCGCTCGACACCGACGCCTACGACGCCCATTACCTCGCCTCGCGCGTCGCGGAGGCGTGCACCGATCCCAAGCCGATCCTGCTGCCGCTCATTCCCTACGGCGTCTCGTACCACCATGAGGACTTCAGCGGCACCATCAGCATCACCAACGAGACGCTTTCCCGCCTCGTCTATGAGGTCGGCATCAGCGCCGCCCGCAACGGGATCACCAAGCTCATCATCATCAACGGCCACGGCGGCAAC
>NPIF01003752.1_pt2 | contig 22769 bp, 14 predicted proteins | sample 8637461 | NCBI WGS metagenome assembly NPIF01 (sample SAMN07420641, study PRJNA396082) | bioreactor metagenome | isolation source: sample BR12 brine-fed electro-methanogenic bioreactor BR | place: Japan: Kochi | collected 2016-12-09
GGTGATCGTCGGCAGCGCCCCGGCGACGAACTCCCCGTGACGGGCGCGGCGCACGAAGTCGCGGTGCTGCTCGTCGAGACGCTGGGTGAGCTCGGCCTGGATCGACTCCTCGCTCGTCCCCTCGCCGACGAGATCCTCGTAGGAGCATTTCTCCTGGTGCAGGATCTGCCCGCCGCAATAGACAAGCGTGTCGAGCAGCGGGGTCTCGAGGCCACGGTCCTCGGTCTGGACGTGATAGACCACGCCTTCAAAGGTGACGTCGGTGTTGTATCCGGTGAGCAAGGCACGCTCCTTACCGTGGAGTCTCTCGCTTTCAATCTCGCCCGCGGCGGTCCGTCGGTCAACCCGTGACCTCGCCCCGCTCCGGACGACGAGCCGCGTCCGCTCAGTTGTCCTTGCGCAAGTGCGCCGGGAGCTTCGTCGCGAGCGGGCGCTCGCCCGGCCGCACGTGCCCGAGGCGGCTCACCGCGTGCTGGAGCTTCTTGCGAAACGCCTTGAGATCGCAGGCATCGAGTTGATCCTGGGCTTCGCCGAGGATCGTCGTGATCTCGTCGAGCCCCTGCTCGGCCACCTCGCGGCGCACTTCCGCGAGGCGGCGCTCGAGCGTTGCGAGCTCGCCGACGTTGAGGTTGTTGAGCGTGTCGATCAGTGCCTTCTTGTTCATGACTCGCGTATTCTAGCGACGCGCCTCGGTGAATCAAGACGCGGAAGCCCCCACGGCGCGCGTGTCTAGTGGGATGCGACGAGAGCAGTGCCGGTAGGGAGGAGGACGTTGGTGAAACGCGTCGGGATCCTCGTCTACGACGGAGTGAGCGCGCTGGAGCTCGCGTCGCCTCTCGAGGCGTTCGCGCGCGCCGGCGAGAACGGGGCGGCCTTCGAGATCCTCCTCGTGGCCGAGGACCTCGGCGCCGTCGTCGCCGCGGGCGGGCTCCGTCTCGCGCCCCAGCGCACGCTGACGACGCTCTCGCACTGTGACGTCCTCGTCGTCCCGGGCGGGCCGGGAGCCGAGAGCCTGCTCGAGCACCGCGTGCTTCTCAACTGGCTCGCCCGCGCAGGGCGCAACGCCGAGGCCCTGCTCGTCACCGGCTCGGGCGCGCTCCTCGCGGGCGCCGCCGGGCTGCTCGACGGCCGGCGCGCGACCACGCACTGGACCGAGCTCCCGCGCCTTCGCGAGATCTCCCCGGCCGCAACGCTCGCCGAGGGTGCCGAGCTCGTCGAGGATGGCGCGCTCGTTTCCGCGACCGGCGCCGCCGCGGGCCTCTCGGCCTCGGTCGGGCTCGTCGAGCGCCTCGTCACCCGCGACGCGGCGCGGCGCCTCGCCCGCACCCTCGACCTGTCGTGGCCCCCCGAGGGCGCCGAAGACGACGAAGAAGCCGCCCCGTAGGGCGGCTTCGCACGCTCCAACGGTCCAAGGACCCCGCTCAGCGAGCCCAGCCGCCCTTGCGCAGCGAGGCGACGATCGCCTGTCCGCGGTGGCCGCTGATCGGGTGCAGCTCACGCGAGCGCTCTTCGGCGATCGCGAGCGCGACCCGCGCCGGGCTCTGACCGCTCTCCTCCGCCTTGCGCAGGACTTCGAGCGAGAGGTTGTAGATGCTGTTGTCCCAGTCGGTGCCAAGGTGCCGCTCGAAGACGGGATCCTCGTCGACGTATCCGGAGCCTTCGTCGGCGCAGTTGACGATCCCCATCCGGTTGACAAGGAAGTCCGGCATGTAGAGCACGCCCGCCTCGCGGAGCAACTCGTCGTCGCGCTGCGGGTCCTCGAGCTGGTTGTTGGCGGCGCCGCACACGATGCGCGCCTTGATCGTCGGGATCGTCTCCGGGCCGAGTACGCCGCCCGTCGCGCACGGCGCGACGATGTCGGCTTCGGCCGCGAGGACCGAGTTGTCACCGCGCTCGACCGTGCGCAGCTCGAGCTCGAGCTCGGGGAAGAGTTCGCGAATCGCCGTCTCGCGCGCCGGGTCGATGTCGGTGCCGATCACCTTCGCGACGCGGCGCTCGGCGAGGAAGCCGATCAGCGGCTCGCCGACGTGTCCGAGACCCTGCACCGCGACCGTCTTGCCCTCGAGGGTGCCGAGGCCGAGGTGCGCGCAGGCCGCCTCCATGCCTCGCACGACGCCGAGCGCCGTCGGCACGGAGGGGTTGCCGCTCCCGCCGAGCTCACCGGGGATGCAGGTCGTGAAGCGGGTCCGCGAGAAGATGGCGGCCATGTCCTCGACCGAGGTCCCGACGTCCTCCGCGGTGACGTAGCAGCCGCAGAGCGAGCTCATGAAGTCGCCGTACTCCTCGTAGATCCTCCGACGGAGCTCGGGGCTGCCGTCGTCCTTGCCGGTGCCGCGGGCCATCACGCCCTTGCCGCCACCCCACCACAGCCCGGCGAGCGCGTTCTTGAGCGTCATGCCGAGCCCGAGGCGCAAGCCGTCGCGCAGGTAGTCCTCGACGGTGTCGTAGGTCCAGAAGCGCACGCCGCCCGCCGCCTGCCCGCGGCAGGTGCGGTGGACCGAGGCGCCCTGCAGCACACCCGTCTCCGGCGCGATCTGCGCGAAGAAGCCCTCGTGCTCGTCGAAGTCGCGCGTGTCGGCCGCGAGGAAGTCGGCCAGGGGCTGGAGCTGCGGGTGCGAGGGGACGACCGTGCGCTCTGCCGGGTCCCAGACGAAGAAAAAGCGCTTGATGCCCTCGCGCTCGAGGAAGGCGCAGAAGTCGGCGAGGGGCATGCGGGTCATGGCGTTCATCGGTACTCCATGGTGGCGGGGGCCGCCTAGTTTTCCGTGCGGGCGAGGCGTTGGCAACGTGGCGCGATCGCGCGGCTCGTCAGAAGTCCAGCGCGTAGCGACCGTCGCGCATCAGCGCCGCGCGCTCCCCGCCGGGCAGGACGAGGTCGACGCGCGGCACCCGTACCTGCGGCTGGACCTCCGGGATGTAGACCCTGTCGATGTGCACGACGTTCTCGGGGCTCGAGAAGTCCTTGACGCCGACTTGCCCGCCGAAATGATCGCTGCGGCCGGTGGCGACGTGCAGTCCGAGCTTCTCGTCGAGCAGGAGCTCGCCGATCGGCTGGATCCCGTAGGACGCGAGCAGCCCGAGACCGAGCTCGGCGACGTTTCCGTACGCGGGCTCACGGGTGAGCTCTTCGCGCTCGGCCTGGGCGCGTGGCCCGTCGCCGAGCACTTCGACGACGCGGTTGCCCATGATGCGGTAGGTCAGGAGCTCCCCGTCGAGCTCGAGCGGCATCGTCCCCGCCGTCTCGCTCGGCTCGCCTTCGCGCTCGCCCTCGTAGGGCACGATGTAGGTCTCGCCCGAGGGGAGATTGCCGGCGATTCCCGGCGTACGGAGGAGCCCGCCGCTCGGTGTCGCGGTGCGGAAGCGCAAGTCGAGGCGCAGCTCGTGGGCTTCTCCCTCCGCCTCGAAGTGGATCTCGGCGGCCTCGGCGAGGTCGAGCCGCCCGGCGAGCACTCGGCAGCGCCGGTCGATCTCCTCCCAGTCGAGGCGCAAGGCAGGCAGCATCGCCGGGCTGAAACCCGGCATCGTCGCCGCGCGAAGGCCGGTGCGGCGCGCCGCATTCTTGAGCGGCGCCGTCGCGGAGAACTCGGTGGGCGCCAGCGCGAGTTGGAAGCGGGTGAAGACCTCATCGTGGGACAGCTCTTCGCCCGCGAGCTGCTCGGCCCAAGGCGGGAGCGCCCCCGACCCGAGGACGTGCAAGGTTGCCGGGAGGTCGGCGTTCTGCCGCCCGACCTGCCGATAACCGACCAGGGCCACCTCATCGAGATCGAGCTCCTCGCGCCCGGCCTCGAGCGCATCGCGCCAGCCGGCGGCTATGGTGCGCCGCGCACTCCAGGCGTCGGAGTCGCCACTCGCGGCGTCGGGGAGATCGACGAGGATCGCGAGCGCCCGGTCCTGGGGCCCAGGGGCAAACACTCGGCGAACAAGCTGCACCAAGTCGTTCGTGGTGAGGGTCTCGCCCATCTCTTTCACCTCCCAGGCCGATCGGCCTTTTGCGCGCTACAATGCCGCGTCATTCGCAAGTAAGCCCCATCGCTGGGGAAGGAGTCTCAAGTATGCGCTTTGCGACCGGAGTTCTCACGACGCTCGTCATCCTCGTTCTCGCCGCCGGCGGCGCCGTGATGGCCCACGAAGGACATTCTCACGCCAAGAGCTTCGGCAAGGGCCTCAGCGGCAAGGACACTGTCGCGATCTCCGAGCTCCTCGCCCATCCCGACAAGTACGTCGACAAGACCATCCGCGTCGCCGGCGTCGTCACCGGTGTCTGCGCCAAGCGCGGCTGCTGGATGTCCATCGCCTCGAACGAGAAGGAAGGCGTGCAGCAGACGATCCGCATCAAGGTCGAGGACGGTGTCATCGTCTTCCCGCCCGAGGCCCGCGGCAAGCACGCCGTCGTCGAGGGCGTCTTCGTGCGTCTCGGCGGCAAGGCCGGTCACGACTGCCAAGAGCACAAGGCGGAGCACTCCTACCAGATCAAGGGCACGGGTGCGCTGATCGAGCTCTGATCCGATGAACGAGAAGAAGAAGGCGCCGCCCTGGCGGCGCTGGAATCGCGTGCTCCACCGCGATCTCGGTTACCTCTGTGTCGGGTTGACGCTGATCTACGCGATCTCCGGGATCGCGGTCAATCACGTCGACTCGTGGAACCCGAGCTATCGCAAGGTCGTGGAGGAGCGCGCGTTCACGCCGTTCGCCGCGGACACCCGCGCGGCGATGATCGACGGGTTGAGCGAGGCCCTCGCTCTCCCCGGCCCTCCCAACGAGAGCTTCCGCCCGAAGACCGACGTCCTCGAGCTCTACTACGACGACGTCACGATCCGCGCGGACCTCGGCGCTGGCACGGCACGCTTCGAGCGCACCGAGGAGCGTTTCCTCCTCACGGCGCTGAACAAGCTGCACCTCAACACGCTCAAAGGGAGCTGGACCTACGTCGCCGACGTCTACGCGGCGCTCCTCGCCGCGCTCGCGATCACGGGGATCTTCGTGCTCAAGGGGCGCAAGGGCTTCTCGGGACGCGGGAAGTGGTTCGTGGCGGCGGGTTTCGCAGTGCCGTTGATCTACCTGCTCTGGTAGAGCTCGCGCCGGTCGACCCGATCGGCGCGACGCTCCCGCGCTCCCAGACTCCCAGCTTCGTTCTTTCGGACTCCGGCCTTCGCAGCCATGACTGTCGGCCAGCGGGCGCGTGTGCTGTCCCGGCAAACAAGAAAACACCCCCCCGGCCGAAGCCGGGAGGGTGCCTGGCGCAACAACAAGTCCCGTCTGAGGCCCCCGGGCTGGACCGGTTCCCAACCACGGAAACCGGCGCGAGCCGCGATGCGAGACTTGCCGTCAGTCCCTGACCCCTCCGGGGACGGCGTCGGCCCACAGGACTCCGTCGGCCCACAAAACTCCGTCGGCCCAAAGAATCCCGTCGGCCCAGAGAACTCCATCGGCCCACAAGACTCCGTCAGCCCAAAGCACACCGTCGGCCCAGAGGACCCCATCTGCCCACAACACACCGTTCGCCTGAGCGAGCTCGTCGGCCCAAAGCACGCCGTCCGCCCAGAGAACTCCATCCGCCTGAGCCTGTTCGTCGGCCCAGAGGACTCCATCTGCCCACAGGACGCCGTCGGACTGCGCCTGCTCGTCGGCCCAGAGAACTCCATCGGCCCAGAGCACACCGTCCGCCCAGAGAACCCCGTCGGCCCAAAGCACGCCATCTGCCCAGAGGACACCGTCCGCCCAGAGGACACCGGCGGCGCGCGCAGCGGCATCGGCCCAGAGCACGCCGTCAGCCCAGAGCACACCGTCGGCCCAAAGGACGCCGTCGGCCCAGAGCACACCGTCCGCCCAGAGAACGCCATCCGCCCAGAGCACACCGTCGCCCCACAGGACGCCGTCGGCCCAGAGGATGCCGTTGGTCCAGGTCATCGCGTCGGCCCAGAGCACGCCATCGGCCCAGAGCACGCCGTCCGCCCAGAGCACGCCGTCCGCCCAAAGGACGCCGTCGGCCCAGAGCACACCGTCCGCCCAGAGGACACCGTCGGCCCAGAGGACGCCGTCAGCCCAGGCCGACATCGTGTCGCCCCAGAAGCCAGCGTCCTGCCAGAACTCCGGTGTCCCGTAGGAGACGCTCTCGCCATAGATGCGGCCGTGGTTGGCCAGCAGCTTCGGCTGACCGTTCGGCTGCAGCACGTAGAGCGCGATCCCCTGCGGAAGGCGCGCCACGAGCGGCGAACTGCTGTTGAATCGACCGACTTCCGTCAACGTGTCGGCGAGTTCCAGGGCTGCCTCGACATCCACGTAACCTGCACCGGTCTCGAACACGTCCCCGCCGTCCATCTTCTCGGCGGAGCGCATGAGGGCGGCCTTGATCGCGTCATTGCTCAGGCCGGGGTTGCGTTCGAGGAGGAGTGCGGCGGCGCCAGAGCCGAAGCCCGCCGCCATGCTCGTTCCGGAGAGCTCGAGCTCGCCGTCCTGCACGAGATCGGGATGCTCCGTCGCGAGCGTGCAGCCAGGCGCGAGCGGGCCGAGGATCCGGTTGCCCGGAGCCACGACGTCCGGCTTGACCACGAAGTCGCCGTACGAGGGTCCACGTCCGGAGTAGGTCGTCACGGAATCGTCGACACGGGTGACCGTGCCGAAGTCGTTCATCGCCCCGACCGTCAGCACCAGCGGGTCGTTTCCGGGAGCGTTGATCGTCAGGCTCCCATCACGTCCGCGGTTGCCGGCCGAGGTGACGACGACCAGGCCTTGCGCCCAAGCGCGGCGCACGGCGACGTTGATCGGATCGTGCTTGATCGACATGCGCGGTGCGTAGCCCAGCGAGAGGTTGATGACCTGGATGCCGTACTCGTCCTTGTGCTCGATCGCCCAGTCGATGGCCTCGAGGACCTTGGACAGGTGTCCCTGCCCCTCGTCGTCGAGTGCTCTCAGGACGACCAACTGCGCTTCGGGTGCCACACCGTTCTCACCGGCGATGATCCCTGCAATGTGAGTCCCGTGTCCGAAGCCGTCGTGAGCGGAACCTCCCTCGTCGATGAAGTCGACACGCGCGACGACCCGCTCCTCGGGCACCGCGACGCCCGGCGTGACGCCGGTGTCGATCAGCGCCACCGTCACGCCGCGGCCGGTGAGGCCGTAGCGCTGGTAGGCGAGATCGGTACCGGTCGCCATGCGGGCCACGTCGAGATTCGCTCGGAGCAGCCGGTCCGGCGCGATCGCCAGAACCCCCGGCGTCTCCGCGAGGCGAGCGAGAGTCTCCGCACTCACGTTCGCCACGACGGCGCCCAGCGCCGAGGCGTCGGCCCTCTGGCCGAGTCCTGCCGCGCTGCGCGAGAGCGAAGCTCCGGGCTTCATCTGGATGACGACGGGCACGGACGCGCCCTTCGTCAGCGTGAGGCTCTCGAGGTCCTTCGAGACGACGGCTCGCGGACCCTCGGCGAACGCCACACCAAGACTGGCGAGCAGCATGAGCAGCGCCAGCATCCGGATGACTCCTCGACGTGTCTTCATCTCCGCGTTCCTCCCGCAGCCGGCCGGCATGCCCCCACACACCGCAACCTGCTGCAGCCCTCTGTTTTGCAAGGCGCGCGCCATCTCGCCCAGGCGATCAACTGAGGCAAACAGGAGACTTAGAGAAATGAGACAGGACGCCGTTCAGTAGCGTGTCTCAGCACCGTCTCGGACGAGACACAAGCGTAATGTGTTGATACGGTGCTTTTTAGCGTGTCTCACGTGTCTCAGAGCACAGTGAGACACGCACGATTGAGACAGAGCGTGTTCGAGACGCGGGGAACGGCCTCAAACCCCTCAGAGTTCGGTGTCGAGACCGTGCTTCTTGAGCCGGCGGTAGAAGGTCGCACGGGAGATGCCGAGCAAGGCTGCGGCGCGATCCCTCCGCCCGCCGGTGCGGGCCAGCGCGTCGCGGATCTTGCGCGCCTCCTCTCCGTCGCGGCGGGGCCGGCTCGCCTTCGGCTCCTTCACCGGCACGGGTCGCGGCGCCCGGGAGGCCGCCGCACTCGTGCGCGCCCGCTGGAACTCGACGTCGTTCTCGAGCGCGTCGAGCTCGATCCTGTCTCCGTCCTGGAAGAGCAGGAGGCGGCGGATCAGGTTCTCGAGCTCACGCACGTTGCCGGGCCAGTCGTGCGCCAACAGTTCACGGCGCACCGCCGCGCTCAGCTCTGGTGCTGAGCGCCCTTGAGCGACGGCCGAGCGGCGGAGGAAGTAGCGCGCGAGCAGCGGCACGTCCTCGCGCCGATCGCGAAGCGGCGGGAGGTTGACCGTGAACCCACTGAGCCGGAAATACAGGTCCTGGCGGAACTTGCCGTCGCGAATCAGGGTCGACAGGTCGCGATGCGTCGCCGCGATGATGCGCGCGTCGGTGCGGAGGATCTCGTGACTCCCGACCGGGCGGAACTCACCTTCTTGAAGGACACGGAGAAGGCTCGATTGGAGGCCTGGGCTCATCTCCCCGATCTCGTCGAGGAAAAGCGTGCCTCCCCTCGCCAGCTCGAACAGGCCTGCGCTGTCCTCGTCCGCGCCCGTGAAGGCGCCTTTGACGTGGCCGAAGAGGATGCTCTCGAGGAGCTGCTCCGGGAACGCCGCGCAGTTCTCGCGCAGGAACGAGCCATCCCGCCGCGCAGAGCGCTCGTGGATCCCGCGGGCGACGAGCTCCTTGCCCGTTCCGCTCTCTCCGAGAACGACCACCGGCACGTCGGCTTCCGCCACGCGCTCGAGGCGGCCAAGCAGCGCCGCGAAGCTCGTCGAGCTCGTGACGAGGCCACCGAAGCGGCAGACCTCCTCGTCCGCGGGCGACGGCGCGCGCACCTCCTCGTCCAGGGCGGCGCCGCGGCGCGTCACTTCGAGGAGCAGCCCGCTCTGGCGAGCGAGCGCGCCGAGCAGCCGCAGCTCGTCCCGGCCGAGTCCGCGTTCGCTCGCCGCCCCCTCCACGGCGAGCCAGCCACTCACCTGCCCGTGCGACCTCGCCGGCGCGATGGCGAGGCGCCGCACACCCTGAGCGCGCAGCGCACGGAGGGGCTCGACGCCGCTCTCGCCCTCCTGCTCGAGCCCGAGCTCGAGCTCGAGCGCGGGCTCGCGGACTCCGGGCAGATCCTCGATGACGAGCGCGAGAAGAGACGCAAACGCTTCGAGCTTCTCCGCGGGCTCTCCCGCGGAAGCGACGAGTGTCGGGGTCCGCCCCCCACCCTCGCGGGCGAGCAAGACGGCGCGCTCCGCGCCGCACTCGGCGAGCGCCGCGCGCAACACGTGGATCAGCGCCGCCTCCGCCCCCCGGCCGCTGAGCAGGAGCTCCTGCGCCTCGAGCGCGTGTTGCAGCGCGGCCTCCGCGTGTCGGCCCGCGTCCCGCTCCTCGGCACGGCGACTGGCGGCGAGCAACGCCGCGCGCTCCGGAGTGCCGAGATACCCCGCGCGATGCGCATCGCTCTCGAGGCGCTCCGAAACCTCTCGGATCGCGCGAGCCGCCTCGAGGAGTGCGCGGTCGCGAGCCTGCCCGCGCCCCGCTGCGTCGTGCAATCGCGCGAGCAGGTCCAACAGCCCCACGTGGCTCTTGTGCGAACCGTGACATCGGGCGAGCCCGAGCCCTTGTTCGACGGCGGCGCTCGCCGGAGCAAGCTCGCCCTCGCGCTCCCAGACCCTCGCCCGTACGAGAAGCAACTGTGCGTGGAGAACCCGCCCATCCAGCGAGGAGGGCCGGAGCACCGACTCGGCGGCGTCCAGCCAGTCGTGGGCTTCGTCGAGGTGCTCCTCGGCGAGGGCGATCTCGGCGAGTTCGAGTGCAGCGAGAATCTTCTGCTTGAACGCGCGCTCCTCCTCGGCGCCCTCGTAGACCGCTTCGGACTCCGTCGCCGCCGCGCGCAGCCGCCCCTGCTCCCTCAGTTCGCGGACGAGCGCGAGCCGGGCGTAGAGCAGTTGCCGCTCGTCCCCGAGCGCACGCGCGAGCTCGAGCGCGAGCCGGTTCTGCTCCCTCGCGGTCTCGACCTCGCCGAGCTCGGAGTAGGCCTCGGCCATCGCGAGCAGGCCCGCGACACGGCGTCCGTGCCGCCCGCAGCGCGTCGCCTCGTCCATCAGGTCCCGCGCGCTCCCAAGGGCTTCGGAGTAGCGCCCCGAACGCACGAGCAAGAAGACGAGATTCTCGAGACCGAGTTCGACCGGGACGGGGAGCGCGGTCTGCCGCAGTTCGTCGACCATCTCGCGCGCGACCGTGATCGCGCGGTCCATGTCCCCCACCTGCGCGAGGATGATCGTCTCGTTCGTCCGCGCGACGAGGGCCGCCGTCGCCGTCTTGTGCTCGAGGAAGAGGCGCTTCGAGCGATGGAGCGCACGCAGCGCCTCGCCGGCGCGCCCCACCGAGGTCAGCATGATGCCGGCGTTGTAGAGGCACGCGGCGTAGACCCAGGTGTTGGCTTCGCGCGCGTGCTCGATGGCGCTCTCGACCATCGCGAGCGCCGCCTCGTGATCCCAGGTCTCCCAGAGGATGCTGGCCGTCGTCTTCGAGGTGTCGGCGATCAGCTCCGAGTTCTCGCACTCGTGGGCGAGGCGCACGGCGCGCTCTGCGGTGCGCCGCGCCTCGGACCAGGTCTTGGCCTGCCGGTGCGCCACCGCCGCGTAACGAGTGGCATCCGCCTCGTTCTCTCGATCCGAACGCGCCCGCGCGTCGGCCGCCCACGCCTCGCAGATCTCGAGGAGTTGCTGCGGCGGAGCATGCGCCTCCCAGCACGCCCGGACGATGCGCAGGTAGAGCGCCATCCGCTCCTCGGAGTCCTCGTCCGTACGGGCGAGAGCTCCGAGATAGAACTCGATCGAGCTGCTGTGCTGGAACGCCGCGAAGAGCTGATCCGCGGCCGCGAGCAACGACTCGCGCGCCTCGGCGCCCGCCTCGCTCGCCAGCAGGTGCTCCGCGCGCTCGACGAGGCGCTCTTCGATGCCGTCGAGGTGCTCCGCCCAGCGTGTGTGCCATTGGCGGCGTCCGTCAGCGCCGATCGCCTCCCGCACTTCTTCCCGCCAGAAGGCGTGGACGAAGCTCGTCTTCCCGGCGACCGCCGCCGAGAGCAACCGGCGCCCCACCAGAGCATCAACGAGCACTCCGGCGTCGGAGCCCACGACGCCAACGAGGTCTTCGAGGGCGACGGGAGGCCGGGCGCACGCGAGCGCCGACATCAACTCCCGCTCGGGCTCGGCGAGGCGTAGCAAGCGACCACGCACCATGCTGCGGACGGAGTTCGGCAGGCCCTGCTCGGCCGAGACGAGCTGGGTGACGGGCTGCTCACCAAGCTCCCGCAAGAGCTCGTGGACGAGGAATGGGTGGCCGTGGCTCGAGCTCCACAGCGCGTCGCCGACGAGGGAGGCGCGCGCGCGGCCCAGCGCGTGAACAGCGAGCTTCTCCACCGAGTCCTGATCGAGCGGCCCAAGGCTCATCAAGCGCAACAGGCCTTCCGCGGTCNNTCGCACCTCGGATCAACGCGTCGAGCCCGGAGTTGCGCGTCCCCGGCGGGCGGCTCGCCAAGACGAGACGCAGCATCGTGTGCCGCGCCCTCCGCGACAGATGCCACAGGAAATCCAGCATCAGCGGGTTGGCGTGATGCAGGTCGTCGAGCGCGACGACGAGCGGCTCCGACTCCGCGAGCTCGGCGAGCAGGGTCGCGACGAGGTCGAGGGTCAGGAATCGGCTCTCGGAAGCGCCCGCCGGCGTCGAGACGCCTGGCGCCAGTTCCGGGGCCACGCTGTGAATCGCAGAACCGTAGCTCCGGAGAGCACGCTCCGCCGCCGCCGGCTCGAGCCGCTCGAACAGGTCGCGCAGAAGATCGGCGCGGGGTGCAAGCGCGCTGTCCCCGCCTTCGCGGCAGACGCCGTGGACGACGAGATGCCGCCGCTCTCCGAGTAGCGAGAGGCACTCCTCGAGGAATCGGGTCTTCCCGAGACCACCCTCGGCGACGACCATCAGGCACGGGGCGGCCTCTTCGCCCGCTCGGCTGGGACGCGCGCAGGTCTCGAGCACCTCGCGCAGTTCCTCGTCGCGCCCGACGAAGCCGCGCTCCCGCGCCGACGGCGCTTCGACCGCTCCCTGCCGGGTCAGAACGGAGCGGAGCTCCGCGCCGGCCGCCCGCGCATCGTCGAAACGCTCCTCCGGCTTCGCGGCCGTCAACTGCGCGAGGAAGCGTTCGAGAGGCTCGGGCAAGCTCGTGCCATTGCGGTCGCCGCTGGGGAGGTGGCCGGTGAGAGCGAGGCCGGCGATGGCACCGATCGCGTAGAGATCGCTGGCCGGGCTCTGTTCCTTCCCGGTGATCAGCTCGGGCGCGAGGAAGGCCTGCGTCCCGACGCGGGTCGGCCAGTCGCTGCCTCCGGCGGCGAGGCGCGGTTCCGTCAGCAGAAGGCGCGGCTCTGCGTGGTTCCGCGCTTCTTGGACGACCAGGGACTCGGCGCCGAGACGGCCGTGCACGAAGCCGCTCTCGTGAAGAAGCGCAAGACCGTCGAGCGCGCGAGAGAGCGCCGCGACGGTCCAGGACACCGCACGGCCCCGAGCCGCCTCGGGCAGCGGAATCGGGCTCTCGAGAAGCTCGGTGACCAGGTAGGGGCGCCGGGTCGCGGAATCGCGCCCCCCGTCGAGGATCGGCAGGAGCGCGGGATGATCGAGCGCCACGAGCGTCCTGACCTGTCGAAGGAAAGCGGCGAGCACCGCCTCGTCTTCCGACTCCTCTTGGAAGAGCTTCAGCGCAACTTGCTCGTGCTGGCCTTCGTGGTCCCGGGCGAGAAAGACGGTGGCGCGTTCACCCGCGCCGAGACGGCGCACGATTTCGTAGCGACCGCCGACACGGCGCAGGACTTCGGGGTCGAGCTCGAATCGCTCCAGCCAGCGATAGACGGTCGCGCGGCCGACGCCGAGAAGCTCACCCGCCCGCTGCCGGTTTCCACCGGCACGCTCGAGCGCGCGTAGGAGCTTGTCCCGGTTGCTCGCCGTCCCACGTTCCACGCTCGAAACTCCTCCAGGGCGCAGTGTCGCACGGCCGCCCTCCCCGCGATACCGCATCGGGGGTCAGGGCGGAATCCACGTCCTGCAGGTACGGCGAAACGGTCCTAGATGCTGCTTCGGCGTCCCCGCGGCGAACACTCGCGGTGCGTCTCGAACAGACTCGTGTCGCGCGTTCAGTCGACAGCCGGAGCCCGCGAGCGCGGGGTACCCAGCCAGACGCGCAGGGCCTCCGCGAGCAGCACGACGGCGAGGACGAACAGCGCCCCCGCGATCACGCCGACGAGGCTCCACCCGTGGTGCACGACGAGCTGGCCGAGCGCGATCAACGTCACCGCGAACATGAAGACCATCGGCACGGCGACGTAGGCCAGGGCACGCCCGAGGTTGCGAAGCCACGCGGTGATCGCGAGCAGCGCCAGCGCACCGAGGAGTTGATTCGTCGCGCCGAAGACGGGCCAGATCACCTTCCATGCCGGCGCGGGGCTCCCGTCGAGTCCAGTGAGGCTCACCTGCGTGAGAAGGGCCGGCAGCGCGAGGGTCGCGAGCGTCGCCCCGATCACGACGGCCCGTCCGCGGCCGCGCAGGTCGAAGAGCTCTTCGACGACGTAGCGGGCAAGGCGCGTGCAGGTATCGAGGGTGGTGAGAAGGAAGGTGGAGATCGCCAGCGCTCCGAAGTGCGCACCGAGCGACGGCGGCAGCCCGAGCGCGGCCAGCATCGTCCCGAGGCCGCGTGCGAAGACGACGGTCGGCGCCTGCCCCCGCGCCGCTTCCGCCCCGACGAGTACGACCGCCGCGACGGCGAGGAGCGCGAGGACTCCCTCGAGGAGCATGCCGCCGTAAGCCACCGGGCGGGCGTGGGACTCGCGGGCGAGCTGCTTGGCGGTCGTGCCCGAGGCGACGACGCTGTGGAAACCCGAGCAGGCACCGCATGCGATCGTGATGAACATCGCGGGGAAGAGCATCCCGAGCGAAGCGTCGCGGAAGGTGAGGAAGGCTGGGAGCGGCGTCACGCCCTCCGGCAATGCTCCGCCACCGAAGAGCACGCCGACGAGTCCACCGCCCAAACAGGCGTAGAGCAGGAACGAGGCGAGGTAGTCGCGCGGCTGGAGGAGCAGCCATACCGGCATCACCGAAGCGACGAGACAGTAGCCGAGGAGCAGCAAGCTCCACGTTGCCGTCGAGGACAAGGTCAGCGGCACCAGTGGACCGAGGAAGATCACCGCGAAGACGAGCGGCACGAAGACCAGGCTCGCGCGAAGGAGCGAGACTCCGGCGCGATACACGAGGAGCCCCAGGCCGACGGCGAGGACGATGTACGCGGCCGAGGAGCTCGCGACACCGGGCTCGCTAACGAAGGTGGCGGCGCTCAGATCGACGAAGACGACGATGACGTAGACGAGGGCCAGCCAGACGAAGACGAGAAAGAGCGTGCGCGCGAAGGGCGAGATCTCGTCACGAGCGAGTTCGGCGACCGAGCGCGCGCGGTGTCTTATGGAAGCGATGAGCGAAGCGAAGTCCTGCACGCCGCCGATCAGCACGGAGCCGAACACGATCCACACCGCCGCGGGCAGCCACCCGAACGCACTCGCGGCGATCACCGGGCCGACGATCGGCCCTGCGCCGGCAATCGAACTGAAGTGGTGCCCGAGCAGGACGGCGGGACGGGAGGGGACGAAATCGCGCCCGTCCTCGTGTTCGGTTGCCGGAGTGGGACGCTTCGGATCGACACCGAGCGCGCGCTCGAGGAAACGGCCGTAGACGAAGTATCCGAGCACGAGCAGCGCCACGCCCGTGAAGACGACGCCAAGGATCATGGAGGCCTCCGCGCGAGAGAGTCTACCTTGGCAGGGTGTGGGGATTCGTCGCGTTCGTGGCGCTCACCTTGGCTGGGACAGGCACCCGCCATGGCTCGTCGAGGCACCTATTGCGCGAGGCGGGCGCCAGTCCCGCCACGTTGGCCGCACCGTGGCATTCCGTCCCGTCGGCCCTCGCGAGCCAGTCCCGCCGGGTCCGTTCAGCGGATCCGGGGAACGCTCTCCTCCGCGTCCTTCTTCTCTCCGGCTTCTCCCTGGTTGCCGAAGGGGCGCGTGAACTCGACGAGCAGCGACTCGAGTTCCACGCGCGGATCGAGCGCGGACGCACGCCATCCGTGACGCGTTCGGTCGAGGACCAGCGCGAGCGCCGCGCCGCTGAGCTCGGGACTCAGCGTCTCTTCGCTTCCGGGACTCGCCGCGCGGCGCAATGCGGCGATGAGATGAGCCCGGAGGCGCTCGGCTCCCCGATAACGAAACTCCGGCTCGGCCGCGGCCAACGACCTGCCCGGCTCGTAGGCGTCGTGGCGCGCGAGCAACAACGCGTGGTGAACGGAGTAGAGCGCGAGCCCGAGGCAACGCTCCTCGTGACGCCACGCAGCGAGCGCATGGGCGGGCGTCGCAGCGACACGGCGATAACGCGTCAGGGCCAACTCGCGCGCCAACGCGCGCGCCTTCTTCGCCTTGGGCGCCTCGATCGCGGCGAGGAGCAGGCGCGCCTCCTCGCGGAGCGAGCGGGCGATCGCACCGCGGCGCCAGACCTCGGGCGCGGGCTCGACACCATCGTCGAAGGCCCTCGGCGCGGGCATCTTGGCCAGGAAGTAGGCGTGGAGACGCCCACCGAGCTCGCGCGCGATCGCCTGCTCGAGCGCCTGCCCTTCTTCTTCCGCGAGAGCGGCATCGAGCAGCGCAGGCGGCTCGGCCACTGCGCCTGTGGAAGCGTCCCACCCCGGCCAGAGCGTCTGCAGACGCGAGGCGAGCCGGAACGCCTCTTCCTGCGCGATGACTGCGCGTGAATCCGTCGAGTCTCCGGGCACCTCTTCGCCCATCACCAGCGCCGTGGAAGCGATGACGAGCGCCAAGAAAAGGAGACTCCTTCCGAGCATGCTTTCGCCGTATATCCCCAACGGATCGAAGTGCTCCGCGGAGGCCCCCATGCGTCCCATCGTCCTCTCCCTCGCCATGTCTGCGTTCATCTTCTCGGCGTTCTTCATCCCGCCCGCCCTTGCGGCCGACCCGCCGCCCAACGTCAAGTTGAACACGGACGGCACCTCCGAACTCCACAACGAGGAGCAGATCGCCGTCAACCCGACGGATGGCCAAAACGTCATCGCGGCCTGGCGCGACTTCCGGCTCGGCTACCGCCGGATCGGCGTCGGCGTCAGCTCGGACGGCGGCGCGACGTGGTCCGATTCGTTGCTGACGGATGCGGCCTACCCCCGCGCTTCCGACCCCGGCATCTGCGCCGACTCCTCCGGAAACTTCTACCTGCACGTCCTGTCGCTGAGCAACGGCGGGGCCATCGCCGGGGTGGCGATCACCGTGTTCAAGTCGACGGACGGGGGCCAGAGTTGGGGCGAGCCGGTCGACGCCGCCAAGTCTCCGATCGGCGCGCTCGACAAGCAGATGATCGCGTGCGACAGGAGCGGCAGCGCGAGCGACGGCACGATCCACCTCGCGTGGTATGACGTCTTCGGCGGGATCCGGGCCACGCGCTCGACGGACGGAGGCGCATCGTTCGACTCCGTACGTCAGGTGAGCAACGGCGGCTCCGTCCAGTGGCCGCAGCCCGCGGTGGGACCGAACGGCGAGGTCTATGTCGGATGGCTCGATTTCGGTGGCCGTCTCAAACTCGACGTCTCGACGAACGGCGGCACGACATGGGGTGCCGACCGCACGATCACCGAGCTCCTGATCACTAACGAGCCGCTCAACGGCGGCGTCGATGTGCTCTCCTACCCCGCGATGATGGTCGATAACAGCTCGGGCCCCCGGCGTGGCCACATCTACGTCGCATACATCGACCGGCGTGACCCGGGTGGCGACACCGACATCTTCCTGAGGCGTTCGACGGATGGTGGGCAGAGCTGGTCCGAGCGCGTTCGAGTGAACGACGACCCCCTCGACAGCGGCGCCGATCAGTTCCATCCGTGGCTCGTCGTCGACGAGCGCGGCGAGCTCGCGCTGATCTGGCTCGACCGCCGCGACGACCCGAACAACCTGAAGTGGCACGCCTACGTCGCCCGCTCCTTCGACGGCGGGCACTCCTTCACGCCCAACGTCCGCATCTCGACCGCGGCCTCGAGTCCCGCCGGAGGCCAGACCATCGCCGCCGGCATGATCGGTGAGTACATCAGCATCGATGCGCTCGACGGGCAGCTCTACACCGTATGGACGGACACGCGTAACGGCCAGCAGGACGTGTTCGCAGCGAGCCTCTTCGACCTCGACTCCGACGACGACGGCGCCGCCGACACCCTCGACAACTGTCCTACGCTGGCCAATCCGCTGCAGCGCGACGGGGATTTGGACGGGGTCGGGGACATCTGTGACGACGACGCGGACGGCGACGGGCTCGTGAACGCCGACGATCCGGACGACGACAACGACGGCCTGCTCGATGGTGACGACTGCGCGCCGCGCGACGGCGCGGTCTTCGCTCGGCCCGGCGAGGCCAGCGAGCTTCGCTTCGAAGCCGACATGATCTCGCTCGCATGGGATGTCGACTCGAGCGGGGCGAGCACCGCGTACAGGCTCGACCGCGGAGTCCTGGGGCCGCAGGGCTTCGAGAGCTGGAACCATGGCTGCGTCGCCGACGAGTTGCTGCTTCCTCGCGCCGAGGACTCCGCGGAGCCCACCCCCGGGGAGGCCTTCTACTACCTGGCTCTTCGAAGCAACTGCTTCGGGCCTGGGAGTGCCGGTAGCGGCGCGGGTGGCGAGCGCCCCGAGGGCGCGGCCTGCCCGTGACGCGAGCTTGAGCTACGCTATCCCCGGCTGCGCAGCGCGGCCGGGGAGTTCTCATGTCGATGCGATCTGGAAGTCGTCTCCTGGGCTTGGCGGGACTCGCACTCCTCATCGGGGGACTCTCGTTCCCTGCGCTCGCTCAGGAGACCTCCCCGGCTCCACTCGACGATGCCCAGTGGGAACAAGCCTTGCTCGAGGGCGAAGTCATCGAGATCAAGGACATCGGCACCGGAGTCACCAAGCCGAAGAAGGTCACGCTCCGCTGGGGCGAGCGCACCGTCCGCGCGGCGTTCAAGTACGTCGACCGCCACGAGACGGGGCGGCGGCGTTTCGAGAGCGGCCCCGAGAAGGTCACGCTGAGCTTCACGGACAGCTACCGCTACGAACGCGCCGCCTATCTGCTCGACCGCCGCCTCGGGCTCGGCATGGTCCCCGTCGCCGTGTTCCGCGAGGTCGACGGCACGCCCGGCGTGCTGATCGCGTGGATCGAAGACGCGCTCACCGAGGGAGAGCGCCTCGCGGCGGGCATCAAGGGGCAGGAGTCTCTCGTCATCGTCCGGCAGAAGGCTCTGATGCGCGCCTTCGACGCGCTGATCTTCAACGTCGACCGAAACCAGGGGAATCGCCTCTACACCAACCCGGGTTGGCGCCTCCATCTGATCGACCACTCCCGCGCGTTTCGAGTCCGACGCCACCTTCCCGAAGATTTCACGAAAGCCCCGCTGACCATCACCCGGGAGCTGGCCGAGGCGATGCGCTCACTCGAGCGCGACGAGCTCCGCACCTTGCTCGAGGGCAGTCTGAGCAGGGCCCAGATCAAGCAGTTGCTCGCCCGCCGGGACCGCCTCATCGCCAAACTCGATCGCGATGTCGCTGCATACGGCGAAAAGCTCGTCTTTGTTTCACCTCCGCCCAACTCTCGCTGACTACCAGTCAACCTATCCCAGGCGACCGCTCGCGTCCAAGGATCTGGATTCGTACGGGATTTTGAACCGTAGCGAAACAATCCGCGTCCGGATGCACGCGGAGAATGCAACTCGATTTGCTCATATATCAGCCAGTTAGAGGGATTCCCAGGAGCGCGTCCAAGTTTGCGTGAAACTTGCTAGTAGTTCCTCTCGTCTCCGATCGGCTTCCTGCCCGATCTGGGACGAGGCGCGGGATTTCAGGGCCGATTCCCCAAGGGAGGGACGTGAACTGCAAGGGCAGCACGTCGTGGGAGGAATCGGCGCCGATCAAACTCCGGGGAGGTGATGCTGCTTTTATGAGTTTCAGTCCAACGCGCGCTGAATATCGAACCTCAGGGGGGTTCGAGGCGCGCGACAGGACAGGGTGTTGGTTTCTGGCGACTCCATCCCAGGGCAGTGCAGGAAAGGTCAGAGAGTCCCGCCTCCCGGGAGAGACGTCGCCGACAGTCCGTTCCGAAACACAAGGGAGGTTTGTGTATGCGGAAACTCCTCATCATCAGTCTGCTGCTGTTGGCGGCCGGCGCTGTCCTCGGTCAGGGGATGACGACCGGTACGCTCGAAGTGCTCGTCATGGACGAGGGCGGCCGCGCGCTGAGCGGCGCCGTCGTCACGGCCGTCGGTCCTCAGGGCGCCCAGACGCTCGTGTCGAACGACCGCGGCCAGGCCGTGTTCCGTGGACTCACGCCGGGACCGTACCAGGTCAAGGCCGAAGCCGATGGGCACGCCACCGTCGTCCAGAGCGAAGTGGAGATCTTCATCAACCGCCGGACTCAGCTCCCCTTCCGCCTGCCCAAGGGTCTGTCGGAAGAGGTGACCGTCCGCTCGGAGGCCCCGGTCGTCGACATGAAGACGACTTCGACCGGTGCCGCGATCAAGGTCGACACCTTCGCGCCCTACGTGCCGCTCGGCCGTAACCTGGTGTCGACGTTCTCGATCGCGCCGGGTGTCTCGGACGGCGGTGACGTCGGCTCCTCGAATCAGTCGATCAGTGGATCGTCCGGTCTCGAGAACGCCTACTTCGTCGACGGCGTCAACATCACCAACTCCGGTTACGGCGCCCTCGGCGCCTACTCGATCGTCTACGGCTCGCTCGGTACCGGCGTGACCTACGACTTCCTCGAGGAAGTCCAGGTCAAGACCGGTGGCTTCGAAGCCGAGTTCGGTCAGGCCGGTGGCGGCGTGGTCAACTCCGTCGTGAAGAGCGGAACGAACGACTTCGACGTCGATGTCTCCTGGTACGAGACCGTCGGCTCGCTCGAAGGCGGCCGCGGCATGCTCGAGCTCTCGCCGAACCGCGCGAACCGGCTCGAGGCGAACCGCACCGACATCAGCTTCTCGGTCGGTGGTCCGCTGATCAAGGACAAGCTGTTCTACTTCCTCGCCTACAACCCGATCAGCATCGAGTCCGACTTCGGGCTGACCAGCGGTGACGGCACGACGGCCTACGATCTCAACGGCGACGGCACTGCCTCCGACTTCTTCGGTGTCGGCGAGATCATCTCCGGCGGACGCCTCCCGTCGTCGGTGACGCGCAAGCGCAGCATCGACAACTACGCGGGCAAGTTCGCTTACTTCATCACCCCGAACCACCGCGTCGAAGCCACCTTCTTCGGCGACCCGTCCGACGGCGACGTCGGTCCGCAGGCCCCGACCGCCTACATGCGCGTGCTCTCCGATCCGATCCTCAACCCGGATCCGAACAGCAGCGCGACGGGGCTCGACTGGGGCGGTGATCAGTACACCTTCAAGTACCACGGCGTCTGGTCTCCGAACTTCTTCACCGAGGTGCAGTGGTCGCACAAGGAGAACACCTTCGAGGAGATCGGCCCGGGGGTGACCTTCCGCTCGGTGTACGACGCGAACCTCGACTCCACCTTCGGCGGCGCGGGCTTCTTCGAGAACCTCGCCGACGAGACCGATCAGTACTCGATCAAGTTCACGAACGTCATCGGCCCGGTCGAGCTGAAGTACGGCGTCCAGATCGACGAGCTCGACTGGCGTCAGCCGCGTCAGTACAGCGGCCCGACCTACAACGCCTACATCCCGCGTCTCGTCGAGGGCGTCAGCATCGACAGTGACGGCGACGGCACGGCGGACACGACGGGCGTCGGGCTCCAGGGCGACGGCTCGTTCGGTTCGAGCTACATGACGCTCGAAAGCGGCACGGGCGCCTCCATCGATCTCGATGACGGCGTCTACAACGTCACGCGCACCGGCTTCGGCCCCCTCGGCGAGTTCACGACGGCCGAGGAGACCAACTACTTCGCTCAGATTAGCTGGGACGTGACCTCGACGGTCAACATCAACGCGGGTCTCCGCTGGACGGAGCAGGACCTGGCGGGCGCCGGCACCTTCACGCTGCCGATCACCGAGATCGGTGGTTCGCTCGCCGTCGGCGAGACCGTGTACCGCCCCAAGGAGTACACTTTCGACTCGGAGCTCGCTCCACGCTTCGGTATCTCCTGGGACGTGATGGGCGACGGCAAGCAGAAGCTGTACGCCAACTACGGTGAGTACTACCAGCGCGTGCCCTCCGACCTCGCCGTTCGACAGTTCTCGAACGAGGTCGGCGTCGAAGGCGAGATCTTCAACGACGCAGGACTCACATCGCCCGCCAACGACAGCCTGTGCTGGGTCGACACCAACAGCGACGGTGTCTACGACAGCCAGGTCGGTTGTCACCTCGTCCACGGCACCGGAGCCCACCCGGGCGTCATCCTCGATGGCAGCGCTGCGGCGCAGGGCTTCATCGAGGACCTCGGTCTCACCTTCAGCGACGTCTCGAACGGCGAAGCCACCAAGCTCCCGTACGTCGAGGAGTGGCTCGTCGGTTGGGCCTGGGAGCTCAACGACTACACCGGCATCGAGATCCGCTACATCAACCGTGAGATCGGCCGCACGATCGAGGACGTCCAGTTCGCTTCGAACGAGCAGATCTGGAACCAGTTCTGGGGCGATGCCCTCGCCGATGGCGAGGTCTTCGACGGCCACGGCTTCAGCTCGTTCGGTGCCTACGTGCTCTCGAACCCGGGCGAGAACGTCAACGCGACGCTCTTCCCGCCGCCGACGCGTGACTACGAAGCGCTCGAGTTCATCCTGAACCGCCGTTTCCACAACGGCTGGATGGCGTACATCAACTATCGCTTCGGTCGTCTGCGCGGTAACTTCGAAGGCTCGTTCCGTAACGACAACGGGCAGTCGGATCCGTTCATCACCTCGCTCTACGACCTCCCGGCCGCTTCGATCTTGGCCGATGGCACCGCCATCCCCTCGATGACCCTGGCCGGTCAGTACACGGTCGGGCCGCTCAACACCGATCGTCGCCACATTCTCAACGCGTTCGTCTCGCGTCAGTTCGAGTTCGGGCTCAACGTCGGCATGCGCGCCACGGTGCGTTCGGGTCAGCCGCGCTTCCCGCTCTTCGCCCACCCGACCTACAGGAACGCCGGTGAGATCCCCGGCGCGAACCCGGTCTACTGGTGGATCGTCGAGACGGCGGACTTCGGCAACCAGCTCTACACGAACTCCGACGCCACGACCAACCCCGAGAACGACGGCAGCTTCGACTTCGACGGTGACGGCGACGGCGACGAGATCCTCGACACCCTCACCGGCCCGCGCCTCTACTCCTACGACGTCGTCAAGCGTGATCACTTTGGTCGCAACCCGTGGACCTTCACGGTCGACCTGCACGCTTCCTACGACTTCGAGGTCGGCAAGGGCAAGCTGACGGCGATGATGGACATCTTCAACCTGTTCGGTGACAACAGCGCGACGGCTTTCGACAACGACGTCGAGAACCGCCCGGGCACGCCGAACATCAACTACCTGCGCGCCGACACCTATCAGGCTCCACGCACGGTGCGTCTCGGTGTGAAGTACCACTGGTAGTTCACGCTGAAGCGTAGGTAAGCAGTATCTGAAGGGAGAGGCTTCGGCCTCTCCCTTCTTCGTTTCGATGAGACTGGGACGGTCGACTGGCGACTGGCGACTGGCGACTGGGACGGTCGACTTCTCGCAACGCTGTCAGATCGAGACCCGCTAGAAGTCGACCGTCCCGGG
>NPIF01001070.1_pt1 | contig 22744 bp, 34 predicted proteins | sample 8637461 | NCBI WGS metagenome assembly NPIF01 (sample SAMN07420641, study PRJNA396082) | bioreactor metagenome | isolation source: sample BR12 brine-fed electro-methanogenic bioreactor BR | place: Japan: Kochi | collected 2016-12-09
AAGTTTTTTGATCCGTTCCTTTAGCTGATTGATATCAGATTCTATGTCCTGGACGTCAGATTCAAGATCAGGGGGTGAAGAAGTCATTGCGGGCTCGCTTCCTTTTTCTATCGAATCCAAATAATATTTGAGCGCCGACTCTATCAGAAAATTCCGAGATCTATTGAGATCATTGCGGGCTCGCTCCATTTTGTTGAATAAATCAATGGGGATCCTCGCACCAACGTGAGCGGTCTCCTTTTTATCCATTTTATCCACTGGCTTAATTGTTTTCCTTAGTTATCAGTTTGTGTATTCACATAGAAAACAAATGAAAACATATATATTCTGTCTTGATCTACTACCTTTGTTCACTATGAAAACAAGTGAAAACAAAACTCATATTGCGGGTCGCATACCGCCAGAAATGGTGCATATTGTTGTGGCAGCTCGAAATATGGGTTATAAGGACTCTGAGATCGTCCGAGAGGGGCTTCGCCTTTTTGCAAAAGAGAGGGGGATTCTGACTCAAGTCGATCCTAGGGTCGCGTCAACCGCCCCTGTTGTGGGATAGGATTGAGGGGCGATGATCCACCTGATTGCAGTACGGTGGGGAGCAATTACTGCATTGAGGCAATAACATGAAAAACAAGGCACAGGCCAGCCAACTTATCGCGCTTCAACAAGATAACAAGGCTGACCATATGGTAGTTTGTGCTGGTACTATATCAGCGCAACGGGACTTATACGTTCCTTCCCTCTCCGACCGGGAGAGGATGCACCGCCCACCGAACGAGGACAGAATCCGAGGGGTGGTCTGAGTGGAGTTTTCGTTTGGGATCGGAACGACCGACCAGGGAGTGTGCCGCGTCGAGGCGCATATCACTGAGGTGTTCGACACCCCTGAGGAGGCGTTCGCCAGGGTCCAGCAGCCCCGGGATGTGGTGGGCATTATGCCAGAAGAGCAGCCAGCACACGACAGATCCCTGTTCCTCGCTCCACGGGCTCCGCTGGAACGGTGGAGTGGTGCTGAGCTTGGCGCGATCCAGGGGGCAGACACTGCCCGGACTGCCGTCCTGCAGTATCGCCGGGCATTCCCCAGATCAACGCGGACGGATTATGCGATCACCAAGAGATATGAGAAGATCCGCTACGGCTCGCAAAAGGCTGTGTGCAAGACTGAGATATCAGCCACACTGGAGCCGGACGATGTCCTGGCCGGTGAAGAAGATCTTCGGAAGAATATAGAGACTCTTCAAGAGTGCTGTGACGAGAGAGTGCCTGAAGAGGTTGAGTGTGAGCCTGAGATGCTGGCTACACCGGAGCCGGAAGTTGCTCCCTGTAAGGTACGCAAGGTGCGCAAGGATGCCTGGCTTCCTGAGGAAGACGATATTGTCCTGAGCTCAGCAGATGTTGACGAGGCGGTCATAAGACATGAGACGGCATATCCTGGCAAGCGCACCAGGGCTGCTATCGTTGCCCGCTGGACGAAGTATCTTCCTATAGGGTACAACCAGAGCGCTGCCAGTGACGATCGGGAAGGTGATCCGGTGCCGGAGCAGGAGCCTGTGGATCCTGTCTCTCCATCGGGTTGCCCGGCGCTGCCGGAACGTGGCACCATTGTCCGGTTCACCGAGGCTGCCGGCCAGGTGTTGCCTGGGAAGACCGGGAAAGTGATCCGGCGTGATGAATTCCTGGGAGAGGTGCTGGTCGATCTCGGAGTCAGTGACGGATCTGTATGGACACCTCCCCAGGCGCTGGAGGTGATGTGAATGGCAACTAATGCACTCAGATCCCTCCGGTATCACATCGATACCGTGCGGCGCATCCATGATGCAGTCGGCTCCGGTGAGTTTGTTGCAGCGGCAATCCCCGGTTATTCTCAACACGAGAAGGCAGCTTTGATGAACAAGCTGCATATCAAAGGGTTGCTGAAGAAAGTTGGCATGAGCTCTGATGGCACCATTATCTGGAAGATACCTCAGCCTGTGATCGAGAGGATCTTGGATCCGGGGGTGGTGCAGGTATGACCGACCAAGACCATGAGCTCATGAACGAGATCCTCGATCGCGATCATGCGGAGTTTGAGGAGGACTGCCGGTATTCAGGCGAGAGTCCGAGGTTCACCCCGGACTGTAAGCATCCGGTGCATCGTGGAGAGCTCCCGCCGAGTGCGAAGAGCTGCGAAGGTTGTGACTCGTTGCGATGGGAAGAGCTCTCTCCTCCGTCTATCTCTCGGCGTCGCCGTGTATGTATGTGGCACGACCTACCCCGGATCCCCGGCAACCTGACCGAGTGCCCCATACTGTATTTCAAGGAGCATAGCCGGGAGCTTGAGGCCGTAGCTGAACATGTGGAGAGCGAGAGGCAGCTGCTGGAGGCCTCCTCATGACCCCTCCCCTCATCGCTTCCGCTCTCGTTCAGGATCGCCAGAAGCCCGGTCAATACCGGCATATCCAGCTCCCGGACGCGGGCTCTGTAGCCAGGACCTGCCAGATGATCACTCACTGGTGGGATCTGGATCATACACTCCTGCTCACAGACGTGGAGCCCCGGCCTGCCTTCATCGAGACGGCACACAATCCCTATATTCATCCAGATGTCCGGTATCGGCAGGAAAGTGTGCTCGGGATCATCTCCAAGCGGCACAGCACGATGGCTGAGCAGACGATCGCGCAGCTCAAGGAGTTCGCACTCTGTCCGGACGTCATCATCTTCAATCCCGAGAAACGGTATGATCCCGAATACCTGTATCACTGGATATCAAAGATCCTGCATATCTCCAGGGCATTCGCCTTTATCAGCGAAGATGCACTGATGCAGCACCGCTGTTGTGGATGGTGGCCTGCGAGCATCATAACTGTAGGTAAATGTATGTGGGGAGGTGTCTGATGACCGGATCCCTTCTGATGTTCGGCTTCAGCATTCTGCTATTATGGGCAGCCCTTGTTTGCATCATTGAGATGTGTCTGGTTCTTGTCCGGCACACGATCAGGGGTAACACACTCCGGAGCGAGTGGATCCGGCTGGCGAATCTGTTCGGGTTGTTCCTGTTCGGATATACCATGTGGGCGGTTGTGGTCCTGGCAGACATGCTTGCCGGAGGTGGGGTGATCGGATGACCTCACCAATACCTGGCACGACTCAATACCTGAGGCAAAAGGCCAGAGTGTATTCCGATACTATCGAGGCCCAGCAGCCGCTGCAGAAGATGTTGATCAAAGCTCTGATCGCTGTCGGAGATATCGAAGTCATTGAACATACAGGGTTGTTTGGACAGCAACCACAACAGCAGGCCAGGGAGGCGGAGACGAGTGTCTGAGATTGGTGCAGCACCAGCCGGGGATGAGCAGATCATCTGTTCCCTGGATGAGCAGTTCCTCCGGGGGTTGCCCCGGACGACCGTGCATGAATATGAACGGTGCCGACCGAAGCGCAAGCTGGTGTTCCGAACATTCGGTCGCACCTGGGATATTATTCCCGGTACGGCGGATGGGGATTTTGCCGAGATCCGGATCCGTGCCCGAGGCCGGCAGAGCCGGAGAGAGATGTTTGTCCGGAGATCGGATCTGGACGGTCGGAGGATCTGGATTGAGCTGTTCCTGAGGGTGGAGTCATGACAGGTGCCTATACGCTGACCTGTATCAGCTGCCATCATCGGAAGGAGGATGCTTCCTCCCTGCCCAGGAAGTGCCCGTACTGCGGGGACCTGATGACGATCGATAGTGCAAGGCGCCTACTGCTGCAGCAGGCCGGGATGGGGCATGGGGTGAGGATATGAAATTCCACCCCCGTCCTCAGCCCGATATGCAGCGGATCCAGCGTACCTTGTACTGGCAGCGGCAGCCTGATCGACAGTATCCCCAGACCAGACGGCCGGCAACGTACGTCAATCGTGATGAGAGTGAAAGGGCCCTTTGGAGTATTTGGTTCTTCGACCATTCTCGAGCTGCATCTATCGGCCGCCTGATGAGGAAACTCTGCAGAAGGGTTGTGAGAGTATGATGATCGATGATCATGCTCCCTATAGCCGCTGTGATTATTGCTGGCGGGAGCGGGCCACCCAGGCATACCTGATGGAGACGTCGAACGGGATCGGGTACACCCGCTACCTCTGTGACGAATGTATCAGAAAAGTTGAGGTACAGAAGGATCGGATCGAGGGGAGATCGGTCTGTGAGATCCTTGAGAGTCATCACCGGAAACTGAAGGACGATCCCGATCGCCTTTCGACAGGCTTCCTGAAAGAGTTGATGGGATCATCTGCCAGGAAGGGTAGGGATCCGGAGGGAGCTGATCAGATGAAAGTTGCTACGCAGCTTCAACACGTGCAAAGTAGTTACGTAATACGTAATCATAGACATTTTGAGTTTCAGGAGGGTATCCCCCCTTATGGATCAGAGATGGCGCGCACATGGATTTGCCCCGATCGGAAAAACAAACAACATAACAAGAGTTTGTTTACAACAACCAACATAAACACGCTACAGGTATTTTGTTTTTCTAATATAATAATACTTTCTATACTAAAAAACAGGATTGCGAGAGGGGGGGTATCTCCCAGTAATCAAAATGTCAACAGTTACGTAATACGTAACTACCTGACACACCTGCCGTACATACTGGCACCCGGTCCGGGAGGGGTCTGATGCGTAAGCAGCCGCATACATCGATCCACGATCCCGATCGGCTATCCGACATCCTCCTGGAGTGCATGCCCGGCAAACTCTCCAGGCTCACGACAGCCTATTGGAGTGATCTGATCTATGGCCTGAACCTTGCAGATTACCCTGAATCTACCCAGGTCAGAATCATTCAGGCCAGAGAGTCTATCCGGGTCCAGAAAGATCATGAAATCAGGATCAGATCTCTCAAGCAGGATTTCTTCAACTTCGCTACAGAACATCATGCCCCGGCAGTCATAGCCAGACATGGATCCCGGAAGGCCCGCGCACTCCTGAAGCGTGACATGGTCTCGGCATTCCGGGCAGCCGGCTGGGACCTCCCTCCCTATTTGGTCTCGGAGTTTGTTAATGATTACGTCCGGGACACGATCAATGATGGGCTGGCGCTCGATACCTGGAAAAAGATCAACGCCCAACTCGACGATTTCGGCATCACCGAAGAGGCGGAGGCGATCCCATGAGCCGGATCAGGATTGTTGATGCCGAATCTGGCCGACAGGTCCGGCACCGCGTCAGAACAATGGAGGAGGCTGACAAAGCAAGGGAATATTATGAGAAACAAACCGGCCGCCGGTACAGGGTTGTGAAGGAGTTCTGTGGGGGGGGGGAGAGCCTGACATCTACCTGTAAACTCTACTTCTCCAGGGCTCTCTCCACGATCACGAAGGACATCTCCCTGGCGGATCCACGCACCTGGGTAAAACCCATCGCAGTGGTACTCGGCATCCTGGGCGCCGCCCTGGTCGCATCCGCATCTATCGATCACCAGTACTGGGGCTTCAGCTGCTGGCTTGCAGCAAACACCCTCTGGGTGTATCACGGGATCCGGATCCAGGACGGGTGGCTCATCATCCTGTTTGGGATCTATGGGATCACGGCCGTGTCTGGATGGTGGAGGTGCCTGTGATGGTAGCAAAGCCAGAACCCTACGAGAATCAGGGAGAAGAAGTTCTCTCTCCTCAGTACTTGCTGCATGATCTGATATGGATTGTCTTCGTCATCGGGGCAGGAGTTGCCCTGGTATTCATCTGCTGGGATCTGTATGGCCCCACCCAGGAACCTGTCATCTCCCAGGCCTCGAATGCCACTGCGTTCGCAGAATGGATTCTGAGCCAGCACGGGGGTGATCTCTGATGACCCGGAAATTCGCCCTGGTATTTGTCACCGGAGAGGCAGCCGATCTCAATGCAAAATTCGTCAGACCCTATGGGGCTGAGGCGATCGTCGAGATCTCCGAAGACACATACCAGTTCCTGTACAATACCGTCCTGGAGCGAGCGGTCGAAGAGCAACGGGGTGATGCCTGATGACCCGCCTCATCATCGCTAGGAATGTACCTCATCGAACTCGCATAGGTATCCTGCATTTTGATCTGAAGATCAGGCTCTGCGACTATTGCGGCAGCCAGGTAGTAAAGGGGAGGTTATCACGGGGGTATCGCACCTGCAGCCCCGAGTGCAATCAAAAATACTGGGCTCGGGTTAAGGAGCTGGATCGGCTCTCGGGAAAGCGCTCCCCGACATTCTGGCCCTTATATCGGGAAGAATGCCTTAAACGGGATAATTACGAATGCCGGGAATGCGGTGCTGAAGATCAACTAGGCAGATTCCCGCTTGAGGTCCATCACATCACCCCTCTTTACAGGGGAGGGACAAACCAGCTGGAAAATCTTATCACCCTGTGCCATAAATGCCATATGGCACAACACGCCACCCGGCCCCCGGTGCTAGATCCCGCACAGAAAACAGTGGAGGAATGGGTATGATTCCGGTTGCTGGCACTCGCAACCCTACTGCTGGAGCCACATTAACAATCCTCCTCATAACAACCACTCTACTTATTCTCTCTCAATACACTCCGCTTCCATGGCTGATGTCAGATCTCTCAGGTTTGGGAATCCTCCTTAAAATGTATCTTATACATTTTAGCCATTTTGGGATGTTTTTTGCCTTGAATAACATCATCTGGTTCCTCCTCCTTTCCGGCACCCTACAATATTGTATATTAAAACCAAAAGCACTCATTAATCTCTATCTCGTCCTTTTTTTGACCGTCCCTCCGATTATATTTACTTTCAAACTCTTCTTATACGGATCTTTTGACGCAATACCTCTGGCACTTGGGTTCTCCGCGCTCAATTATGCTCTCTATGGGATGCTGGTAATATTTGTATTGCAGACCTTATTCTATAGTGTTATAAAAACAGAATCGTACAAGCTCATTCTCATCATTCTCCTCACCATTGTCGCAATTCTTGCAATGCTCCCTCTTATAACTCCGTCTGTAATTCTTAAGAATTATGGCCTTCTCAGGATTGATACTGTAGGTCACTACCTGGGCTTCATCACAGGGGCTACACTCGCCACTATCCTAATGAAACGAGACATCTTCAACGAACGATACCAGAGAGGATATGTTTTAGGGCTGTTGCTGGTCGTGATGTTCTCCCTTATGCACTTTCCTTATTGGGGGTAATGGAAGTGAAAGAGCAAACAGGATGTGGAGATCGATCATGCCCTTAATGTAAATGATAAATAACTGGGGTGTATATTGTATATACAGTGGTTCAAATGAAACATTATCAAGCAGTCATTGAAGAAAATCTATCGGCCATACAAGAAATGGTTAAAATATATAATTTTAGAGCTGCTTTCGAAATTGTATCTGATCTTACAAAAATATGCACCCTTTTCGATGATGAGGATGGCATATTAATTATGGAAGTGTTGGAGGGGATTTTCTCTCAGGTAGGGCCAATATTTGAAAATTATGAACTATCTGAGGATTTAAAAAAGGAAATCGCCTCAATTACTGTTGGAGAATTGGACAAAATAATGGATAATTATAAATCAAAAAATCAAATTGAGATATATAAAAATTTAAGATATATTCGATCGATCTCGACCAAACTACAAATTGATCAAGTAAGAACCGGAATTCAATTAACCCAACAGGATCGAATTAAACTACCTGAAGTGATGAACAATCTTTTATTGAGATGATTGAGATGCTCGCTCAACGCAAAAAGACACCATCAATAAATCAAGAAATCACGCAAACGTCAATGCATAAATATGAATCAGATTCTGAACTATATCCACAATTGACACACTCCACTCTCAAAGATTTGACGTTAGATTATCGGATTGGTGATACACCACAAAATACCTTTCAACAGTTATTAGAATCGAATCGTGCAACTACAGAGTTTTGTCAGGTAATATATAAGAAATTACAGATTATTGAAAAGCAAAACCAGATGATACTAGATATATTTCAAAACGAAATGGGATGTGAAGAAGTTTCTGTACCATTCGCCGATGAAGGATTGACAGACGAGCAGGTAAAGGAGCGGGTGCTCACATATTATCAAACCAAAGGTGAGTCCTATCCTTCCGATGTTGCAGTTGCATTAAACTTTGACCTTAAACGTGTGGTTAATGCTGTTTATCAGCTTGAAGAGGAAGGAATTTTGGAGGGATAGTTATTTTGAGACTGCCATATCGTGAAAAGGGCGATGCTCTTGAAGGTGAAAGAATAGCATGTCAAGCGCGCAAGATCATTAATAAACCCCCTCGTCATGGATCATCCTGTCATAAAATTCAGGCAATAACCTTAGAGAGCAATGCATATTGTATTATTGAAAAGTCATTTCGTGTAACCAATCAGGTCTGACCGCTTAGGGGGCAGCTGCTCATCAACTAGATCTTCTACGAATGTAAGAATGCCTATTACATTTTCTTGAATAGGTATTTCCTCAAAATCCCCAAAAAACCATCCTCATATTTCCCCTCTGGCAGCCGATCTCTTCCCTCCCTGTGTATTCCATCCTGTGAAAAACAGCCCCGCTCAAAACGCCGGGAGAGATGCGGCATTATCGCTCTGATTTGAAAAATAAGGATATATATCCCTCTTTTCAGAAAATTATAACTGAGAGGTTATTGAGGAAGACCACTCCATACACTGCTACACACCCGGCCGCCAGGACAGCTCCCCCGGACCGGTGCTGCAGCTGGCCGGCAGCTGCGATCGCGATCGCCAGGATCATATAGCTCATCTTAATCACCAGGTGTAGCAGCGGCAGCTCGACGAAACCCACCATAAAGGGATTGAGCTCCACCCCTCCGGACAGCAGCACATACTCGGTGGTGGCCACATCAAGGCCTACCAGGAAGGCCAGGGCGAAGAGGCAGATCCAGGTGAGCCGATCGAGCCCGAGATCCAGCAGATGCCCCTGGCCAGCTGTCACCTGCATATCGGCACCACCTCGATCTCCGGCCGCACCATCTGCTTCACTGCTGCAATGTATCCGAGGAACATCAGCTCCTTCTGACCGTCCGGATACTCCCGGATACTTTCCATATAATCCCGGATCCGGTGGAAGGTCTGGACGGACTTCACCTTGATCCTGTATTGCAGGCCTCCGACATCAATCACCTGACCGGCAGCTCGAGCCGGACAATACTTGAGATGAGCCTTCAGTTTCTGCAGGGCATACTCTCCCTGGATCTCCTTTCCACAATATTCGCAGGTATAGCTGCCGGGTTTCGGAGTCATCAATATCAGATGAGATGCTTCTCTTATTTATACGACTCGTCCCTCTGGACCTAGGTGGCTGGATATTACTCTTTCTTCTGCTTACTACCAGAAACATCTCCCACACGAAAACAACAACTCCTGACACTCCCTCCCCGGATCCCAGTCCCCCCTTCCCGGCAGGACGGCAACAGCAAAACCAAAGGGGAAGTCGGCCGGGAATTTCCACGGGCGCACCTCACGACGCACCCCATCATCCCCCGTTGTAAAACCCACTCCTCTCAGCAATCTATTGATACAGACGATATATCTATATATATGATAGTAATTTAACGAATCCTATATAATTACAGAGAATCCTCTATAGAATTGATGATCTTTCTCAGGAGGTGTAGATAAGTTATGATCGGGGATCTCCCCAAGATTGTAATCACGCTCGCGATCGTCGCAGTCGTGGGTATGATCGGGCTCGGCATCTCACAGCAGGCATCCGAGACAGTGGATTTTGAGGAAGGCGATGCGTTCTACAACACATCAACTGACTTCATTCAGGCCATCGCGGATGGATATAGCTGGATACCCATGCTGATCCTGGCATTCGTCGGCGGTGTCGCTATCGCATATGTGGCACGCTTCATGGGCTGGATAGACTTCCGCCAGTGAAATAACCACACTCATTTTTGGAGGTACAGACTATGCAGAACGGATCCGGGGCTACAACCGGGGGCTCATCTCCAGTGAGCTATCCGGTCCAGCTACCTACCACGATCGCAGAGAACGAACTCATCAACCTGGTCAGGGACTTCGTCCTGGATGAGACGTTGAAGAGCCGGCTTGAATACTATCTCAAATACAACCCTCTTACTCCCAAAGCGACGCACAAGCTCATTTCATTCCTCTGTTTCTCGATCAATGTCGCTGTCACCGTATCGAATATTCCCACCCGTGAGGATGCCCGCAAGCTAAACGCCCGCTACAAGCTCCAGCGGGCACTGCTGCCAAACGGCCTGACCAAATTCGATATGAACGACACATACCTGCACATCCTCGCAGGGATCGATCACTGTTACACAAACCAGCTGTTCCGTGCAGCCCAGGGCTTCACGATGAAACAGATCCATACTCACACGCTTGAACAAAAAATATCAGATAGCAGGGCCACCTCCCCCCCATCAGAGGAAGAGGGGAGAACGCTCAGAAAATTGATTCTATCGAGGTAAACATGGCATCTGGCATCGTAGTTCCCCCGGCAATTCTCTTCGGCCTGATCTTCCTTGTGGTCATGCTGATCATCATCCTGATCATCATCCTGCTCAGCGGGAAGCAGGTCCCGAGCATCCAGAACATCAAGACTGCGTTCCGGAAGAAGGTCCCGATCGTGAAATTCGATTTCCCTGAGGGGACGACCCGTATCCTGATCCCCGGCATTGAGCACAAGGCTGCCAACTTCTTCAAGGTCGAAGGCCTGCTGAAGTTCTGGGACTCTTCGGGACAGAACTCGCAGCGGCTGGACGGCTATGTGCCGATGTTTAACGTGCTCATGAACTGCCCCGAGTCCGTCGCGCCCAAATATGCAGCCCTCATGTTCGCCCTGGAAGACGAGCTGAGGAAACTGGGTCACCCGCTGGACGGTATCCAGGACCTCTTCTTCTACGTGCTCAACGAGATCGACCGCTCGAACAAAGACCGGGAAACTGCACTCCAGAACGTGCTCCGGATCATCGGGGTGACTGATGCCGGCACAGTCAACCGGCTCCGGGCAGTCGTGAATTTTGTATGGGAGAACGAGAACCTCATCAACGCCCGCATCTCCCGGCCCATCCAGTATGATTATACAACGATTATCCGTGGCTGGGACTCGATGCAGGGGATGACTTCCCGCAACACCGAGCAGATCATGGTCTGCGCAGAAGAGATCGCAAACCTCGATCACGAAAAGAAGGACACATCGATCCTCATGTATGCGCTCGGTTTCGTCATGGTGGTCGGAGTCCTGTTCTTCGTGCTGAAAGCAGGGAATTTCATATGAGGTGAGACAGATGGACGAGGGAACCGGATCAGATGCCCAGATTACCCAGGGCACGTTCTCTCTGACAGATCTCATCTACCAAGACATGGCAATCCTCTCCCGCCACTGTGCCCGGATCGAAGCAGCCCGGATATGGAAAGGTGACGTCAGCCGGGACGAGTTTACAGAGTTTTATAAGACGTTCCGGGCACTCTTCATCCTCTCCCGCACCCTCCTGGATCCCGGCCGTGCAGAAGCGATCAGCAGCTGGCTGGATCATGTCACCAACGAACGCCTGGATAAGGCGCGTGGGGTTGCGCTGGCCGAATCCATGATCGATGATATCCTGCAGCAGCTGGACGATCCCGCCGCCCCTCCGTTCATGCTCTGGCCTGAGGAGGTCTGATGCTGAAGAATAGCCAGGACTGGGCCTCGCTCGATTTCGAAAAGGTGCTGCTGGTGAAACTCCTCAAGTTCACCGAGTCCCTGGCATTCTCGAGCAACAACCAGGGAGTGAATGCCATCTACAACCAGGCGCTGGATATCTGGCTCTACGCCTACAGGAAGCTGGATCGCCAGGCGGTGAGAGAGCAGGATGCCAGGGTTGCAGCATATCAGGCAAAGTTCCTCGAATACAAGAACGACACGGCCCGCAGCATCTTTTCCTCGTCTGAGATCTATGTGAACCGGCTCACCATCGATCTCGCGATCCGGACCGTGGGATGTGTGGTCCAGACCCTGGTAAGGCTTGGGATCCTGATGGAACACTCCGCGATCGCAACTGCGGGGGAAGCATATGTAGAGATACCGGCAGCTGGTGCCAGCACACCGCTCCGGGAGGGATCTGATGACACTTTCTGATACCACCTTCCCGATATGTCAGGCAACGCTCACCCTTCCCAGCCGCGCCAGGAAGCTGATCATCCCGTTCGATATCCTCTCTCTCCCCCGTCGCCGCCTGGAGAACCAGCGGAACGCGATCCTCGTCCATACAGGCGACCCCGGATCCGGAAAATCATATGCTGACCTGTACATGGCAGAACAGCTGGATCCTGATTTCGGGATTGACCAGGTCTGCTTCGGCCGGGACGACTTCCTCGAAGTATTCCCCGAGCTCCGCAAGGGCCAGATACTCCTGTACGAGGAGGCGGGCGCGGAATTCGGCGCACGGGACGCGATGACCGGTCAGAACAAGGAACTGTCAAAGATCCTCCAGGTCTACCGGTTCAAGCAGATCCCCACCATCTTCAACCTCCCCCACCTCTCGATGCTTGATCGGAACGGCCGGCGAATGATGAACTACTGGGTCAAATCCGAGTACGTCGACTTTGCCGAGGATGTGGGGGTCGGAGTCTGGTATGTGATCAAGCCTGATGACTGGGAAGACGAGATCAAGCGGTACAAGGTCAGGCTTCGAGATGCAAACACAGGGCTCTTTGCCCGCCTGGATCATGTGAAGTTTCCCAAACCATCACCCCGCCTCATTACGGAATACGAGAAACGCAAATCCGAGTATTTCTCTAACCTCTTCGGCGGCTACTACGAACGCTCGCAGGGAAGGATCGCCCATCTCCAGAAGAAGCAGCAGGCCTCTGCAGAACTGACCTCAGGCGGCACCCCGGATATCGCACTCAGAGAGTTTATCAAATCTCTCAGGAGTGATGACTGATGGGTGGCCAGCTGCCCCGGCCCGGCACCCCCGACGCCTCCGGCACGCCACTTGAGGCAGCCGGCCGGTTTGTCGGTGAAGGCATGTCAGCCATCCAGGCAGCCGCATTCCTCCAGTATGCGAGAATGATGGGATGGCTGACTGCCCAGGGGCAGCTCCGTCTCAATCCAAACGATCCCCGCGCCCAGCAGATTCTGGGTGCGATGCGGGCAACCTCTCCGGCAGCCGCATACTCAACCATCCAGGGAGTGTTCGATGCCATGCGGGGGTATATCGGCACCACCCACCGGGCGGTCCAAACTCTCCCCTCAACAGTCGTCCAGACAGCAAAAACCTCTCTCACATCCCAGAACATCCTCAGCACGGGATCGTCATTGCTTATGTCCTCTCCGATCTGGGCGCCTACCTCGACGGCCATTAAGGCAGCCAGCGGCATATCTTCAGGTCTCGCTCTCTCGGATCTTGAACGCAAGGTATCGGATGCTCACGGATCTGTTGCATCACTTGTGGAGCAGGAGATTAATGCCGGCAATATCAGGGAAACGGGCGGGCGGTATGAATGGATCGGATCAGATGCAGCATACACTACATTCCAGTCCGAATTTGATTCAAGGCTCCAGGCAGCAGAAACCCTTGAACAGACATATGCCCGGCAGACGGAGTCCAGGTTTAGTTTCCTGGGCGGCCAGACTCCCTTTAGCCTGATGGGATCGCTGGGACTGGAATCCACAATCGGGCAATACAACGAGAATGTGCAAAACGCCTCTCCAGGTATGGGCATCATCGGAGACGGTCTGAAAGGGCTGGCCGGATTTGGAAGTGTGCTTGTCAATGCGTTCGATACTGTAACCAGCCCGCACAAGCTGCACCAGTACGGTCAGGACCTGACGACAGATTATTCCGGCTGGGTAGATCAAAATACCCGCTTCTCAGACGGAGTGTGGGGCTCTGTGCAGGCCGGAGCGTATGACATCCCGAAATATCTCGCTGCTTCGCTCAGCCTGCCGTACGGGGTCGAGATTGCTGCAAGGGATTACCTGGACTCTCCATCAACTCACACGGAACGCTTCAGCCAGATGGCAGCCTATGGACTGGTCTCCCAGTATCATGCAGCAGCCGAGGATCCGGTCAGGTTCGGAACCGCATTTGTGGGTTCGGCGATCGTCACCGCTGGCGCCGCGAAAGCCGGGGGGATCGTCTGGAGTTCTCTCCCGGTCCGTCCAGGGATCGCATCAGCCACAATAGGGGATACTACCGTCACAGCGTTTGGCACCGTCCGGAAAGCCGGCAGCGTCGAACGATTCGAGCCGCTGATATCCGGTAGCAAAGTGTCCGGGGAGAAATGGGCATTCCAGAGAGGCACTCCGACCGTCAGGCTGGATACAATCCCAAAAAAGATGCAGCCATACCTGCCAAAATCTCCATTGGAAACCCGGCTCGTCCAGCAGGTTGTCGGGGCGGAACGGCTGAAGATCCAGTATGCGCTTGATGTCCGGCAAATCACCCAGAAAGCGCAGCTGAAGCTCCGGAAAGGATCAGATGCTGCCTTGGAAGTAGTTGAAGCCCACGGGATCCCAAAGGCCCGCACCGTCGCAGACGAGGTTGTCCGGACGCTGATCGAGCATGATGCCCAGCTGTATGGATCAGTGGTGCAGCGCGGCGTCGGTCGCGAACGGGGCCAGCCCGGCCTGCTCCGTACACCCAGGGATTTTGATGTACAGGTCCTGACCCGTGATATGATGATGCCGTTGAAGCGGTCCCTTGTGGAACGGGTGAACCGCATCGCCGGGACAGACACACTGATCCTGCAGAAGAAGAGTGTGGTGGTGAAGAAAACCGGGGAGAAGCTGTTTGATGTGCATTCGATGGACACCCCGGCCTATGGGCCGCTGGATGGAGGATACCTAGGATACGGACTGCGTGCCGAACGGGCAGCCCGGACAACCGAAGGCCTGAAGACGATCACGATCAGCGAACAGGCCAGCCGGAAGCTCCGGGGAGCAATGACCGTCTATCCCGACGTGCAGGTATTCTCCAAATCCATAAAAGTGGGGGGACGGCAGCTGGAGTACAAGGGCAGGATTGCCCCCGAACACAAAGGCCGGACAAAAGATATCGGTGATTTCTATCTGGCAGAAAAGCTCGGGATATCCCGGCTCGATTCATCGCTCAACCCCCTGTCCCGGAGGGCAGGCCGCAGAGCCGATACTGCTCTGGAGAGCTGGCTTGACCAGTGGGGTGACGTTGTGGCAACCCATCTCCGTGACCAGCTCAAAACAGCAAGAGAGGCCGGTATAAGGATAGAATACAATCTCCGCGATCCTATCTCTCCTCCATCCAGATATCCGGTAGGAACCACTCCACTGACATCTCCCGGAGTGCTGGTATCTCTGGGAGATGCGGCCCCGTCACGATACCCTGGCTACCCTACCACCAGGGCGCCAGCCACACCCTCCACATACCCGATCGGCACGTATCGGGTGTCCGGGCCTGCCGTCAGATCCTACCGGCTGACAACCCCTGCCTACAGCCCCGATCCAATCACCGCTACGGGCTATGTGCCGGACACTGTCCCATACAGGCCGGACATCCCGCCGTATAAGCCACAAATCCCTCACACTCCCTATAAACCCGACATCCCGCCGTATAAGCCACAAATCCCTCACACCCCCTATAAACCCGACATCCCCCCATACAAGCCCCCGCCGAAGCTCACTACCAGGATCACTACCACGACCGGACAATCCACAACCTCTCGGCGGCGGCGGCGGAAAGATGAGGAGCAGTTTGGTGCGAAGCAGGGGATATCTCCGACATTCTATGACTTCCTTGAATTCGCCCCGGTTCTCACACCGAAGGAAGCAGCCAGAGGGATTATCCCTGACCGGCTGAGGAGAGTGCCTTCGGAGAAGAAGGGCAAGAGAGGTAGGAGCGGATTGGTATGAACGGGAAAGAATACTCAACAGATGAAGTGCACTGGGTGCTCTATTGCGAGAAGAGGATGACGATCGTCGAAGGCCTGCTGCAGCGGCTGGACTCCCAGCTGAGCGACCTGGAGAGAGGGGTGCTGGTCGAAGCGTACCGGCAACATGAGGCAGCTCTTGTGGAGCTCGGCGTGATCCCGCCTGCAGATGAGGTCTCCGGATCCGGAGAATGCCCGATGTCGGAACAGGAGGAGGATGAGATTGCCTATCCTTGACGACACCGCTTCAGCCGGAGGGATAGCCTACTTTGTTCTGGCACTCGGGATCATCGGGCTGCTGTATATCATCCTCAACCCGATGGTGCTGGAGTTTACCAATACTGCCAACGACATGCTTGAGTGGTCCAGCGTGCCGGCCACCCAGGAACGGCAAGATACGTTTGCAGCGATCCTCGGGTACTGGTATGTGTGGCCGGTCCTGGCATTGATCGGGTATGGCGTGTACCTGTGGAAGACTTCTCTTGAAGAACGGACGGGATCGGTATAGGACATGTCCGGAGGTATCAGTCTTGTGCAGGCCGGCATCCTGGTGACGATCACCTACATTGTAGCCATGGTACTCACCCTCTCCCTCGGCCCACTGGTTGATATGGTGGATTACGAGCGGCAGCAGAACATGGAAGCATGGGGCGAGGATGCCGCATTCCATGGTGCTGCCGATCGATTCGGAGCAGTCCGGGAATGGTTCTACGGCGCGATCCTCCTCTGTTGCGGTATTGTCACAGCATGGTTCTTCTTCGTGATCATCGCGAAGATACGGTATCGCAGGCAGGAAGGGATGCAATCCCAGCAACAACAATACTGGAGGTACTAGCATGAGACTCTATCCTGTATTGATCTGTCTGCTGCTCCTGGCAATGGTTGTACTCCCCGCTCTGGCCGAGGAGACCAACACAACGAACACCACACACTCATATCTGCCGGGCTACTCTACCCACTGGGTCAGGTTCATGTTTACTGATCTCTACGGCAACCCGATCACAGGGTTGCCCGTGAACGCCAGTATCCTGGACTCGACATCTCCCCTGTCGTGGCTCACTGATCTGCTGGGGTTCCCGGAAGACAGTAACCCGGATACTGTGGTGCTTGAAGGCGTAACCGGATCAGACGGATCGTGGTCGGCGCTCATGGTCCAGGCCGCCCGATACCAGATCCATGTGGATGACCCCGGCCGGGAAATCCAGTTGAGTTTCACCCTGTATCCAAAAGATACCGAGTACTCGTATGTGCTGTTTGTCCGGGATCTGAAAAGGCTTCAGGACGAGGTCTTCTGGGAACTGTCTCAGGTCCAGCTGAACGCCAGTGCAGTGGAGCTCCGGATGCACTACAATGACACGTCAATGGCCACCACATCACTGATCTTCCAGGTGAGAAACACCACTCGCGAGATCGTGCACCAGCACGCATACAATGACCTGGGCACGGTGAACGCCTCCTTCACGGTGGAAAATATTAAGGGGGATGAATACCTCTGGGGTTTTTCTGCCGAACACGCGATATTCCCGGATTTCGGAGATACTGCCGGGATTACGCTGCTTGGTCCTTCGGACAAGCTCGTGGATCTGGGGGATGAAACTTTCGAGCTCTGGATATCGATCCTTCTCCTCGGCCTTGTGGCAGCATTCTACTCGATCCAGATAAATTACCTGGGCGCAGTGGTGATTCCGTCCCTGGCGCTGGTGTTCTGGGGGATAGGCTGGCTGCGGAACTGGATCCCACTCGAGATTGTATTCATGGCGCTGGTGTTCGGGGCACTGCTCTACATCACCAATCGGGAGGTGAGGGCAGGCACATGAGAGCGATGCAGATCTTCTTCTTCATCCTGGCAGTGAACGCAGCCATCGGGATGGTGAACGCTGTCGGACTCTTCAACGACCCGTACATGGTCGAGGCGTCCGGAGAAGAGATCCGGTACTCGGTATCTGATCTCTCAGATATGGCGGGGGCGGGGGCGGAACCCACGCTCATCGACTATACTGTGATGATGGTCACCTGGGTCTGGGAGGCAGTGCTTTTCATCGTGAAGTTTATCGGGGCTTTTGTATTCATCTACCCAGTGCTGGTTGAACAGTTCATGATCCCCGCTGCCGTTTCGGTGTTCCTGCAGGGATTGATATATGTGGTATATGTCTGGGGCTGGATCCAGTTTCGGACCAACAGATCATTCCAGTGGATGTCGTGAGGTCGTGAGGTACAGTATGTCAACAGGGATTGTAATTGCGGGAGAATGGAACTCAGGCAAGACTACAGCCTGCCAGATCCTAGCAGACTATTACCTGGGCCTGGGGTTTGCGGTTGCGAACGTGCAGGTCTCCAAAGGGATAGATGATGTATATCAGTATCAGGCAGGGGGATACATGCATTACACTGTCCCGCTTGAGGCAGCCGGGGGGAAGGACGATCTTGAAAAGTGGCTGCCGGTCGGCTATGACTACTACATTCTGGAATGGACGTATCCTCATCACCCGGAGTTTGCGATTGCAACAGCATATCTGGATATCTTCGAGCCGGGCGAAGTGAACGAGATCGTCCCCTGGTCAGATTACTTTGCAGGATACCGGACCTCTCATGCAATTGCAGTGTCCCGATGCAATTATCCCCTTTGGGACGTGCCGGGATTCTCCCCGAACCGCCAGGCATACCACCCGGAGCTCCTGATCCAGATCGATCTCAACCCGCAATTGCAGATCCCGCGATCCGGCCACGCGGCGATGGGGCTCGGGTATTTCCCCGGAGAATGGTTCGATGTCTTTCCGAATTTCAGGTGGTATCAGCAGGACCACGCCAGGTTCTTCCAGGACCTGCACAGGAACAATCCCGATCAGGTGATCCTCGGGCATGTGCATTCAAGCATCATCCCGGCTATCCGGGAGGCAATCCCAGAGATCTCCTGCTCCGTTCTCAGCTATTGCCCTGAGATGCATTCTCCGGCAGATCGCCTGTCTCCGATCACCTGTGCAGGTAACCTCCTCCCGGATGCCGGGGTAACTGCTGCAATCCGGGCACACATCCGGGACGCTCCCGTGGGATCTCCGTTCCCAGCCGCGCAAGGCAACCCCGATGACTACTATTATACAAGGTTTGATAACCCGTTCTGGACCCGGACCGAGTACCGGGGGGTGCCGGTGATCCGGTCGGACAGCAACCTCACAGTCTGTAACGGATGGGTGCACCCGATGTACCTGATACAGGGAGGGTATGTATGCGTCTGAATCCCCTCACCCTGATCCTGGCAGCCGCCCTGATGATGGCAGCATTCTCCGCCCCGGTATCGGCATCTGATCCTGTGGTTATAGAGATTACTTCGTCCCAGGACTGGCAGGTTCCGGCAGGCGTAACGAACGTCACGGTAACGACAGTGGGCGCAGGAGGCGGCGGGAAAGGAGGAGAAGGTGGGGCGGTGGAGGTATCTGACGGCAGGGGCGGCTTAGGTGGCTCAGCCGGACAATCCGCGACAGATACCCACACGGTCACTCCCGGACAAACCATCAGTATTACAATAGGTGCGGCAGGCACAGGGGGCGCAGCAGGAGCGGGAGGGGGTTACCCCGGGGGTAATGGTCAGGCAGGCGGCGCTACCTCATTTGGATCCCTGCAGACCTCAAACGGCGGCAACGGCGCAACGGGATACGCGGGAACTATCAATGGTGCTGCAGGAGCCAATGGTTTCGGTTCCGGTACGTATGCTCAGGCAGGGAGCAGCACGGGCGGCACCGGGGGCACAGCAGGAATCGGACACGGGGCCGGAGGCGGTGGGGGAAGTGGAGATGGAGGTGACATAGGCGGTCCAGGCGGCGCAGGCGGCCACGGTGCGCCCGGATACGTGAGGATTGAGTATACGGCCGGGGATGAGCCGGAACCGACTCCGACCCCCACGGCAACACCTGCCCCGACTTCTCACATCATCACCCCGATCCCCACCCCGGTATTCCAGGATCTCCGGCAGGTGATAACTGATAGCGGGGGAAACGCAACGATCCTGATCCCTCTGTTGTGGACGCCTTACACGGATATCATGACCGAAGGGGTGTTCTGGGCGCTGGTGTTCTTCTTCATTGTGATGGCATACTTCCAGCGACAGGAGGACACAACGATCATCGGGCTGTTGGGGATCCTGCTGGCCAACATATTTGTCCGGTTTGTGGCTCCGGAATTTATCCCGTATGCATATGCGGCAACGGTGCTTATCCTCGCTGGCTGGGGCTATTTCATATTCATCAAGAAGAGGTGACGGAGAATGAAGGAACTCTATTGGTTACTGGCATTTGTCGGGGTGTCCGGCCTGCTGTACGTCGGGATAAGCGTGTACTCGAGTGCGGCTGCCGAGGTCCCGGCCGGTGCTGTAGAGGTGGAGCTGCAGGCGCATGGCGGCATCGTCGGTGTGCTGGAGATCGTGGTCGGAGCCGGCTGGCCGCTGATCATATTCATGGTGCTGGGAGTGGCGGCATTTTTGGGATTTCTCCGGTACGGGAGGTACATATGAGACGATACGTACTATGGCTTATGATGAGTTTGGCGATTTTAGGGGGCATTATAGCGGTGCCTGTCGGCGCTATAAACGTCACCTATGATCGGGGAGATACTTGGTTATCGTGGACCTGGAACGCCTCCGGAACACCCTATGATGGTGTCCCGGTGGACGTGTACGTGAACGGGATCCTGCATGCAGAACAGACCAGAGGCAGCCACATGTGGATTGGGGATCTGGCTCCGGGCAGCACCCATGAGCTCACTGTATGGGAGAACTCAACGACCGTCATCCGGGAGACCGGGACCACCCTGCCGGGAGTGCACCTGCTCCTGTGGACCGGGATCATCAGCCTGGCGTTTATCATCCTCGGACTGCTGCTGCAGGAAGAAGTCCGGAAGGTGCTGTGTGCAGTGGTGGCGATGGTTGCAGCAGGGGCGTACAGTCTCATGGGAGTGGAGTACTCCGTGCCGGTCGCCCTGATCGGAGTGGTGCTGGTTATTCTGGCGATCATGATCTTTGCGATCACGGTATTTGATGCGACCGGAGGAACAAAAGATGGCTGGAGCTAAAACCGGAGCCAGGAGACTAGGGAAATACCTGATCAACCTGTCTATTGTGGACCGGCAGACGGGAGCCCCCCTGTATAGTTGCAGGAACCAGAACCTCCTGCAGGGGATGCTGGGGGCTAAAGGAGTGATCGAGGATAAGCTTGGAATACCTATCAGGAGATGGAACGATGGCAAAAAATGAGAAAACCGAGAAGAAGAGTATTGCAGACCGGGTCCGGGACATGGCCGGCCGGGCAAAGCAGAGCGTGCAGGAGACAATAGAGTCCCGTGCCGAGGAGCGGAGAGAGCTCCGGGCACACAAGCAGGGATACAGGGAGGTGGAAAAGCAGGGGCAGAAGGCAACGACCAGGAACAAGATTGCCTGGGATAGTTTCGTTCGCCGCTACAACCTGAGGGCCGATCGGGAACATCCCGGCAGGTACTGGATCGATGACCGATCCTATATTGACGTGAACCTGGCATCTGCAGAAAGTGTAAGTGCTGCGATGAAGATCGTGACGGAACGTATGGCTAGCCCGAAGGTCCAGACTGTGAAGGATCCTGCACCAGCACCTTCCAGGAAGAAGAGCGGTGCTACGAAGAAAGATGCTGCTCCCAGGAGGGGCAGTTCCCCCCCCGGCCCCTGCTCCTGTCCGGGATGTGAGGTATGAGCGGTCTCCATTCTACACAGATGCCCCCCGGCAGCCTGCAAGGGAGAGCAGGGCTGCCAGACAATCTCCTCCACCGCTCGGAGGATTTATGGATGGACCGGGCTTGCTGGATTCGCCCAGGAAAAAGAGGCGATAAACTGCCAATAAGTATATTGTAGTCAGTAAAAATATAGTTGACTATAGAGTTTTTGCAAGTAGCTCTATAATCTGCTCTTTTGTCAGGTTTCCTAACAGCTCATTCAGGTTATCGTGGTGCTTTTTCGCCTCGTTCGTCAGAGACTGCATACAGATGCCGCAGTATCGCATGCCAGGAGCGTTGACAGTGCCACATTCCGGACATTGGATAGGCTCAAATAATTTCTTTTCTTCCCTGGTCTCAGGCTTCTTAATCCCGTATCGCTGGGCAACGGCATCCATGATCGTATCGTTGCTGATATGGCTGTATGTTTTGAGCATATCGGTACTCTGGTTCCCCCACATGATTGCCTTCACGATAGATTCGCCCATACCATCCTCAATCATATGCGTGATCCTGGAATGTCGGAAAAGGTGGGGTGTGATATGCTTCTCTACCCCGGCCGATTCTGCAGCAAGCTTGAGTGTCTTCGTCACCCCGGCATATTGTAGAGGCTGCCCCCGGTTTGTAAGGAATACGTATTCGTTCTTCCCCCGAGAAGGTTTCATATCATTCATGTATTGCACCATGAACGGTTTGCTCATGACAAGAGGCACCATCCGGGGCACCCCCGTCTTGTCAGAGACGTTAATGATCATCGACCAGTCCTTATCTTTTGGAAAATTGATTTGTCCCCATCGTAGGTTTCCCAGTTCCCCCACTCTGAAGCCTCCTTCATAGAGCATCATGAAGAAACAACGATCCCTGCTTGTCTTGCAATGGTCGATAATAGACCGGATATCGTCTTCGCCGAGCATATCCTCAGCTGTCTTTGTCATTGCATTGATCGGGATGTTCTTGATAGCCCGGATACGTTTTTCCGGGATGCTGGATCGCTCGGTTTCAGCCATCCAGAGCATGAACCTCTTGAGAAACCGTACAAAGTCAGACTTTGTATTTTGGGCATATTCTCCACTGCTTTTTATATCTCTGATGGCGGCATTCAGATCCTCGATCGAGGTGTCAGCAAAAGGAGTCTTCAGAAATTGTCTTGACCCGGTCAGCATACAGACCAGTTT
>NPIF01000715.1_pt1 | contig 22697 bp, 23 predicted proteins | sample 8637461 | NCBI WGS metagenome assembly NPIF01 (sample SAMN07420641, study PRJNA396082) | bioreactor metagenome | isolation source: sample BR12 brine-fed electro-methanogenic bioreactor BR | place: Japan: Kochi | collected 2016-12-09
AGCACCTTGTTCAACGCGAAACTGAGTGCCACGATGATGGTGGCACGTGATAGTTTACTCAATGGTAAGCTCCTGTTTTGCGGTTATTCTACCCCAAAGCAACATCCAGAATCATCATAACGGTGAAGCCAAGCATGGCGCCCCAGGTGGGGATATCAGTGTTCTCGCCTTGCTGTGCTTCAGGGATCAACTCTTCGATGACCACATAGATCATGGCTCCCGCCGCGAAGGCGAGCGCATAAGGCAGGAACTGGCGCATGAGGAGGACGGCGGCAGCGCCGAGCATTGCTCCAAGCGGTTCCACAACGCCGGAAAGCTGTCCATACCAGAAGCTGCGCAAGGGGGATATCCCTTCACGACGCAGAGGAGCGGAGATGGCTAATCCCTCGGGGAAGTTCTGGATGCCGATACCAATAGCGAGTGCGACCGCACCCGCCAGGGAAGCACCATCGATGCCAACAGCAGCAGCGCCGAAAGCCACGCCAACCGCCAGCCCTTCGGGGAAGTTGTGCAAGGTGATGGCAAGCACCAGGAGCACAGAGCGCTGCCAGGATGTTTTGATACCCTCGGCTGAAGACATGGGCATGTTGAGATGCAGGTGGGGGAGCAGTTTATCGATACCCCACAAGACCAATCCGCCCATCAAGAAACCGATGGCGGGCGGCAGCCAGGGTATGGCACCAACCGATTCGGCTACTTCGATGGCGGGCGCCAGCAGTGACCAGTAGCTGGCAGCGATCATTACACCCGCCGCGAAACCCAGCATGCCATCCAGAAGTTTGCGGCTGATCTCCTTGGAAAGGAATACACCAGCCGCACCAAGCGCGGTCATACCCCAGGTGAAAAAAGTCCCAATCAAGGATTGGACGAGGGGACTGAATTGTGCAAAGAATGAGATCATTTTCTCCTCCTGATATCTGTGTTTTGATTTGTAGAATTTTACGTCATCTTTGGATGATCATAGTAAAAGTAGTTAATATTAATGATTGTTATATAAAAATAGTATAGCTGAAGCCGCAAATGAATCAACAGGCTATAATACTAGCAAATCAGCAAGGATGGACTTATGCAGGCAGGAACTCTTTACGTAGTAGCTACACCGATCGGTAATATACGCGATATCTCTTTACGGGCACTGGATGTGTTGAAGGAGGTTGACCGCGTGATATGCGAAGAGCGCAAGGTGGGCAGCACATTACTCAACAAACTGGAGATCGGTAAGAAACCATTGTTCGAATTGAACGAACACAATGAAGCTGAATTGGCGCAGGAAGTGATGATGTTCCTGGTGAACGGAGAGAACCTGGCACTGATCTCCGACTGCGGTACCCCAGCTTTTGCAGACCCGGGTGCGATGCTGGTGGACCTGGCACTGGATTACGGGATCGAGGTAGTGCCCATCCCGGGCGCATCTTCCTTGATGACGATCCTGTCGGTTGCCCCGGTCAAACTGACCGAATTCTTCTATGTGGGCTTTTTACCGCGCAAGGAGTCACCGCGGCGTGCGAAACTGGATCAATTGCGACGTATGCGGGTTCCACTGATCATCATGGACACACCTTACCGCCTGGAACGGACCCTGAACGATATTCAAAAGACTTTCGGCAAGGGGCGCATGCTTACCCTTGGTGTCAATCTGACTCTGCCAGGAGAGCGCATCCTGTATGCTCCCGTAGGGGAACTGGCAAAACGCTTCAAGGGGCAAAAGGCAGAATTCATCCTGATCGTGCATTAATGGAATTATGGGAATGAGGATCAATGAACAATAATCTATGGATAGGCATCCTGATCGGTCTGATCGCAGGCTGGGGGATCGAATGGCTGATCGATCTCTTTTATTGGCGGCGAAAGTATAGGGGCATGACACAGGTCTTGCAGTCCACGCGTGATAATTTACAGAAGATCAAAGGGATTGATGCGGCCATTGAGCAGAAATTGAATGAGGCCGGTATCTTTACCTTCGCAGCGCTCTCGCAGCTCTCGCAGAGCGAGATCGAGGCGATCATCGGTGAGCGCAAAATTGAGATGCATACCCAGAGTGATCCCACAGATGAACCCGAGGATGGCAAACTAGCATGAAGGGTGTCAAGAAAGAACATCGGGGACTAGATGCTTTCAAACTAGTGGTTCTGCTCGGGTTGATCGTATCGTTGCTTTTAACGATAAAGCAGCAAGAACAGGGAATAAGCGGCGATGCTGCTCATCCAGAAATGAAATATGCCCCAACTCCAGCTTTCCCGTTCGCACTGTATTTGGACGAAACAGAAGGTGCACTGCAGGATGAGATGGGAGTGGTGTATTTTGTATGGAATGAAGCAGGAAAAGGATGGCGTGCATGGCAGTCTGATACCCAACTGCCTTTTCACTATGATGAAGAACGGTTGCAATTAGTGGATACAAAAGGTGAGGCAAAGTATTTTGCTCGTGAGGCAGGAGAAGGGTGGGTGCCTTTCATCCCGGAGGCTATCTCAGCCACCCTACCAGAAGCGATAGACCTGACGCGCGACGAATCCAGGGTATGGACAATTATCAGTGGAGAAAGTGAACAACTGTATGTGTTCAACACCACGCAGCATACCTGGGAAGTGATCGCGCCGCTAGAACTGGAAGAAGAAACCACGCTAACAGAAGCGCAGTGCAGTTCGCTCAACCCGAGCCGTATTCCGATGGAGCGCAGTTCGCAGCTGCGGGTGATCAATGCACTTGTCCCGCTGCGGGAAACTCCGCAGGTAATGGATGATAACATCATCGCCAGCCTGGAACCGGGAGAAATATTGCAAACGGATGGAAAAGCGGTGTGCGAACCATACCTGACGGGTGCCAATCTGTGGTGGTTGGTGCGCGATGGAGAAGGTAGGGAAGGCTGGGTGGCAGAAGCTTCCGCGATCAGCCCGGTTTACTACCTGGAAGTCATTCTTCCGTGATATAAGAAATCCTAAAAGGGATGCCATCTGGCATCCCTTTTTTGTATACTAGAAAGAAAGTGAAAGAGAAATTGAGATGAAACACCGAGAACAGGGGAAAGTCGGCTCTGCAAGAGCGCGCATTAAAGCTCTGCAGAAGCGTTTGCCTGAGGGTGAGGTGGGCATCTATCTGGTCGGAAGGAAATTCCTGCGCATTGAGCAGCAGCCTGAAGGGAATCCAACCTATGTCAGTGATCGCCAGAACATAGTCACCAGCTTCATTTTACCCAAACGCTACGGTAACCTGGGGTATTTGGCACACAACCACCTGGCGGGTGAATTCTTTTCAAGCGTCGAGGTGGGGGACGAGGTAGTGGTGATGCCGGAACACGGGGATATCCTGCGCTACCGTATCACGCAAAAATTGGAGTACCGAGCGCTTGATCCGCGCAACCCACGCAGCAACTTCATCAGTCTGCGCGACAACCGGCGCTGCAGCGCGGGAGATGTATTCAGAGAGATATACATGGGGTCTACGCACGTGGTTCTACAAACCTGCATCGCGAAAGATGGCCTCCCGGAATGGGGCAGACTTTTCGTGATCGGTGAGCCGGTTGAGTGATGGCATGCTTCTTTTTCTGGACTAACTGGGATTCCAGATAATTGAGCGACCGAGGTTTAAGAAAAGGCTGTTAATCCATTCGAGGAGGGAAGATGAGCTTTTGGGAGGATGAGGTCAGCGCTGAGGTTAGGCGCTGGTTGTTGGAGAATGAGAATCCTTCCGTGCGTGCACTGACATTACGTGATCTGGAAGGGCGTGAACAAGGGGACACTGCCTTGAAGCAGGCTCAACAAGAGGCGTATACACGCGGTAAGATAGCCGAGATCCTGGAGCATATGAACCCGGAGGGATATTGGCTGGAGGAGGGGGCGGGTTATTACAAGAAATATCGAAGTACTGTATGGTCGTTGATCTCAATGGCACAGTTGGGGGGATCTACTGAGATGGATGAGCGTATCCAGCGGGCTTGCAGTTACTATCTTTCGCAAGCGTTGACAGAGCATGGACAGTTCACTGTCAATGGACGTCCTTCCACCACTGCGGATTGCCTGCAGGGGAACATGTGTGCTTCCTTGCTGGACCTTGGGTATGAGGATGATCGGCTGGCGAAAGCGTTCGAATGGATGGCGCGCAGCGTGACAGGCGAAGGGGTGGCGCCGATGGGGTCACGGGATGCTGAACTGCGTTATTACTCCGGCAAGATCGGACCGGATTTCAAATGCGGGGCGAACAACAAGCTGGGGTGCGCCTGGGGAGCGGTGAAGGTGATGCTCGCATTCTCGAAATTGGCTGAAGAAAAACGTACTCCATTGATCGAACGTGCGATCAAGCGTGGGGTGGCGTTCCTCTTCAGCGTCGATCCTACCAGCGCGCAGTATCCCTGCGGTTACAGCCAGAAGCCGAGCGGCAACTGGTGGAAATTCGGCTTCCCGGTATTCTACATCACCGACTTGCTGCAGTTGACAGAGGCACTGGTGGGACTGGGGTATGGGAATGATCCGCGCTTGGCGAGTACACTGCAGTTCATCAGCAATAAGCGCGATGCTGACGGACGCTGGGCGCTTGAATATGCGTATAGCGGAAAGATGTGGGTGGAATATGGGGAGAAGAATAAACCCAATCCGTGGGTGACGCTGCGCGCGCTGAGCGTGTTAAAGGAGGTGGCGGAGGGTATTCCAGGGCGATAGATTACAACCAAACCGGTGACCATCATCATATCCTACCAGTGTATTGCAACCTTTTCTGCTATTTTTCGTAAACAGTAGCAGAAAGGAAATATTATGGACAATAGAAGACCTGGTTGTTTATCTGGATTGATGAAATTATTTTTCCTGGACCGCATTTATGATTGGTCCCAAAGGCGCTTTGGCTACAAGAGCGGGGGCTGCATGGGCTGTGGTTGTGGGACGATCTTATTTTTCATCTTTATCTATTTCCTGTTCCGCATCCTGTTCGGAACAGAATGGCTCAGATTTGGGTTCTAAAAAGGAGAGAAAGAAATGAAGAAATATGTTATTTTGTTGACCTTGTTGGTGGCCGGCTCACTGACGGCCTGCACTATCCCACCACTGCAGAATACACGCATCAGCGGATCGGGCGTGGTGGTGAGTGAAGAACGCAATGTGTCCGGATTCAACGCAGTCGTGCTGGAAGGCGTAGGCGACCTTGAGATCGTTGTTGGTGATACCGAATCTTTGACGATCGAGGCGGAAGACAATATCATCGGGCGGATCGAAAGTTATGTGCGCGGTGACACACTGCATATCGGTTTTGAGCGCTTCTTCACCGTGATTCCCTCCAAGGGTATCACCTATACTCTGACGGTAAAGGAATTGAACTCACTGGAGGTATCCGGTTATGGTGATGTCTATATCCCTGAATTGGTCACCGAGAATCTGGATGTACAGGTAAGCGGGGGCGGGTTCATCGCTATTGATTCCCTGACAGCAGATATCCTGGATGTCAAACTGAGTGGTGCAGGTGATTTCGACCTAAGCGGCGTGGTCGATATCCAGCAGGTGCGCTTGAGCGGTGCGGGCAGCTATAACGCGGAAGATCTACAAAGCCGCATTGCGACTGTTGACATCTCCGGCGCTGGCAGCGCACAATTATGGGTGACGGAAAGCCTGGATGTGAATCTGAGCGGTGTGGGTAGTCTGCAGTATTATGGGGATGCTGACGTGGACCAAAACATCAGCGGTATTGGCAAAGTGATCTCGCTTGGCGAGCACGAATAATTTTCAAGTAAAAGAAAAAACGCTGGCTTTGTAAGCCAGCGTTTTTTTTTCTTAAGCCGGGTAGGCTGCGAACCCTATCGTGCCAGGGCCAAAGTGGGCAGCCAATGAGATGGATATCTCGGCGAAGACAATTTCATCACAGTTGAAATTCTCTTTTACCATTTGCACGACCTTTTCTCCGGTATGCTGATCATGCGCGTGGGCGACAGCCACCCGCAGGGGCTGGTCTCCCAATTTGCTGCGCATGCGTTTTATCATCTTCATCAAGGAGGCTTTGCGGGAGCGAACCTTTTCTTTGATCTCGATGATACCGTCCTGCAGTTCAATGATGGGTTTGATATCGAGCAGGGATGCCAGGGTTGCCTGAATGGATTTCACTCGCCCGCTCAATTGTGCAAATTTCATGGTGTCCAGTGTAAAAACCAACTGCATGTTCTTGCGGATCTCTTCCAGGCGTTTGACAATATCAGCTAATGCTTTCCCTTCTGTATTCATTTGACGGGCTTCTCTACACATCATACCCATACAAATGGTGCCGGATGCAGAGTCGAAGGGGATGATGTTGTATTCCCCTTTCAATTCCTCAGCTGCCTGTCGTGCAGAACTCATGGTTCCCGATAATTTATCGGTGACATGGATGGAGAGGATATCATCACCAGGTTCTGCTATCTTTTTGTAAAATTCAATGAATTGGTAGGGAGTGGGTTGTGAAGTGGATGGAATGGCTCCATCTTCCTCTACCATACGATAGAAGTCATCATATTGGATGTCAATTCCCTGCTGATAAGAAACGCCGTTGTGAATGATATTGATGGGAATAAGATCGATCCTGTATTCTTTATCCCAACCGGGGCAAATATCCCCAGCGGTGTCCATGACAATTCTGAGCATACATTTAACTCCGTTTTACTTTACTATGGGTATTAACCCAAATAGATCAAAAGAGTTATGTTCAGTCTTCGATGCTGACGTAAATGCGTTTGTTGATCTTACCCTTGCTTTTGTAATCGCTGATGTGAATGGTACCCACTTCGCTAGTGTTTGCCACGTGTGTTCCTCCATCCGCTTGCAGATCTAAGCCTACGATCTCCACCGTGCGGATATGGGTGATGTGTTCTGGGAGCAAGTTGATCTTGGTGCGGATCAGGTCGGGGATCTGAAAAGCTTCTTCGCGCGGGAGGATCTGCACCTGGATGGGGTGCGCTTTTTGGACTTCAACATTGACTGCTTCCTCAATGACGTTGACCAATTCTTTGGTCATGCTCTCGAACTCAAAATCCATGCGTGCACTGAGGGCTTTCATATCGCCGCCTGTCACATGGGCGCCATAATCGCGAAAGATGACCCCGCACAGAATATGCATGGCAGTGTGGGTGCGCATCAATTGATGGCGGTACTCCCAATCGATCTGTCCATGCACTGACTGTCCAACCTGGGGGAGTGGTTTTTCGGGATCAAGGAGGTGCCAGTGTTCGCCCTGTATGGTGCGGGCACGCGTGAAGCCAAGATCTTCTCCATTGATGGAAAGATGTCCTTTGTCAAAAGGCTGCCCGCCGCCGCCGGGATAGAAGCAGGTCTCTGCCAATTGGATGGCGTGCTTCTCCTGGTCAATAGCGGTCACAGGTGCATCAAATGCTTTGCAGTAACTATCCGTCTGGTAGATCAACTTTGTCATGGTTACACCTCGTACGATTATGGAGTTTGAGATGGATCTGTTTTGGGAATGAAAAAAGCAAAAAAGAAACCAAGCAATGTCATCAATCCGGCGATGGTGAAAGCGGTTTTCCCACTAAATTGGTCATAGAGTATTCCCAGAACCAGATTGGCGAGGGCGCTGATACTGAAGAGCAGCGCCAGGTATGTCCCGTTGGCAAAAGAGCGGTTCTCAGGGGAATATTCCTGTACCATTGAGAGGGCGGTGGGTAGGTACATACCAGAGAAGAATCCATTCAGAAAGATCGAAATGATCTGGAGGATATTGTTTGTGTATAGGAATGCCAGGAAAAATAAGGCTGAACCAAGCAAGGAAACCTGCAGGATGGGCTTTCCGCCGATTTTGTCTTTGTAAATCCCACCTACGATGGTGCCCAGAATGCCTGCACCCATGATCAACGTGTACACAGCACCAGCCAACCAGAGATTCGCTCCCTCTTCGGTGAGATAGGTAGGGATATAGACCGTTGTGCTGGATTTCATCAACGCGCGTGATGTACCAATAAGAGCGATTGGTACCAACATGGGCAGGATCGCTTTCAGGGAAGATTTCACAGAGGATTGCTTCACTACTACATGATTATTGATCTCATCCACCTTCTTCAGGCGGAAATAGAGATACACTGCAGCCAGCGCGGCAAAGATGATCAGGTAGGGTGTTTTTTTCAAGGAGAATTGTTCGACAAAAGCAATGATGATGATGGGACTGACCAACCAGCCCAATTCTCCACCGATCATCCATAAGCTGAGCCCTTTTCCTGAACTTTTGCCTGCTACCTTTCCGGCGATGGGTGGGGCGATGGCGTGAAAACATGCTGAGCTTATCCCTGCCAACAGCAGGAACAAGGAGAGCATGCTAATATTGGGGGCAATCCCGATGAGGCTCATGAAAGTGCCAGTCATCAAGGGGAAGAGGAAGATGTATTTCTGAATATTGGTGGTATCTGCCAATCTGCCAAAGAAGGGCTGAATAACCGATGGCCAACTGATCAAAGCAGCTAACAAACCAGCTTCAAATTTGGATAATGAATAGGTGTTGATCAGGATGGGCAGGAGGGGGGAGAGGATGCCCGTGTAAACATCATTGAGGAGATGGGAGGAGGAGATGATGGCAGCTTGCCCTAAGCGGCTTGTGCCAGATATTTTCTTGGAATGAACCTGAGTATTTTGCATGCGAAAACCCTTGCTTGGAAAAATGGAATGATAAAGGATAACATGAAATGCGGAAATGGATGAAATAAGCGACCTGTAGTAGGACTAGTAGTCATGAAAATTACTTGACACCAAAGTAATTTATAGATACAATTCTGCCCATAATTACACAAGACAGGAGGTAAAAGTTAGATGACCGACAAAGTACTTAACGAAGTGAATGAAGACACACCTCCTGTGCTCTATTCTTAATTTCCAGGATCGCATCAAAAGAATATCACAGCCACAGGTGTGCTCAAGCCCTGTGGTTTTTTTATATAGTCACCACTGATAGGGCAGGAGTCTGTCTTCGTCGCCCTTATTGATCGGGAGCGTAGTTTATGTACTGGGAGCTAAACGGAAAAATTGGATTAATTATAAAAAACGCCCTTAACACGGTATGTGGATAATTGGATTTATTAACTAGGAGATAACATTGTTTAAGAACTTTCAAAAAACTTACCGGAAATTCGATAAAAATTTCTGGGTTTTGATGGGATCGTCGTTCATCGATCAACTGGGTGGATCACTGATCTTCCCCTTCCTTTCACTTTATATGACCCAAAAGTTCAACGTGGGCATGACCGAAGTGGGAACCATGTTCCTCATCTGGGGACTGGGCGCGGGTATGCTGGGCAATACGATCGGTGGAGCGCTGGCGGATAAATTTGGCCGCAAGACGAACATCATCTTTGGGTTGATCGCAAGCGCCACCAGCGCTTTGCTGATGGTCTTCATTCAAGATATCGTGGTCTTTTACATCGTGATCGGTGTGATCGGCATCTTTGAGGATATCGCTGGACCAGCGCGCATGGCGATGGTTGCAGATCTGGTGCCGGAGGAAAACCGCACTGAGGCATACGGGATCATGCGCATTGTTTTCAACCTGGCCGTGACCATTGGACCAGCGATTGGTGGATTGATGGCGGTACGCTCGTTCGACCTGCTTTTCATCATTGACTTCTTCATCAGTTTACTGGTGGCGGGCATCGTGTTCTTCTTCCTGCCCGAGACCAAACCTGAGAAAGAAGAAAGCCACAAGGAAGAGAGCTTGAAGGAGACTTTCAAGGGATACCGGAAGGTCTTGAAAGATACACTTTTCATTTCCTTTGTAATGGTGCTCATACTGGAAACATTGATGTATTTCAACATGAACAGCACCCTGTCGGTATTTCTGGTGAACTTTAAAGGGGTAACTACCAGACAATTTGGCTATATTATGAGCTTGAACGCAGGTATGGTGGTATTGATGCAGGTCTTCTTCACGCGACTGGTCTCGAAATGGAAACCCATGCTGACCATGGCGTTGGGAAACATCTTGTATGTGATCGGGTTCAGTATGTATGGCTATGTGGAGAACTACAGCATGTTCATATTGGCGATGGTGATCATCACCATCGGTGAGATGATCATTGCGCCTATATCACAAACCATCGTGGCGAATTTTGCGCCCGAGGATATGCGCGGACGCTACATGGCGGTACAGGCGTTTGCCTGGGTCATCCCGGTCACCTTTGGTCCTTTGGGGGCAGGCTTCATCATGGACAATTTTGACCCACGCTTGCTGTGGTTCGTGGCAGGTGGGATCGGATTGCTGGATGTGTTCGGCTTCCTGCTGCTGCATCTCAAAGCAGGACATAAATTTGATGAAAAGGCGAACGGCAAGAGGAAAGATGCTCCTTCAATCCTACCAGTAACGGCGGAAGCGGAGATAGCCGTCGCCGAGTGATAAAAGAAAGGGCTTGAATCAATTTCAAGCCCTTTTTGCTACAATATGGGGGCAATACAATGTAACATTAACCGAAAAGGATCGTATTAATTCTTGAAAATAGAAATGGTTAGCAACGAAGCAACGGTTGAAGAAGATCAGATCGTTCTGAAAGCTGTTGAGGGTGATCAACAGGCGTTCTCAGCCATCTTTGATCTGTATTACAAACCCATTAATCGATATTTCTTTTTTCACGGCACTGATGAAAAAGAAGCTGAGGACTTGACAGATGCTGTCTTTTTCAAAGCCTGGAAGAGCATGCAGCGTTTTAATGTGAACAAAGGCACATTTAAAGCATGGATCTACCGCATTGCTCATAATACTTTGATCGATCATTATCGCCAACGAAAGGATATGGTTTCTATTGATGCGGTGCATGGCATCGCAGATACCACATCCCATGCAGAAGAAAGGGTCATCAAGGACGAGGAAGTACAACTCTTGAGACACGCGCTGGATAGACTTGACGAGCGTTCGCGTATGATCATCGTGTACCGTTTCATTGTGGGTTTGGACCACCGACAAACGGCCAGGTTGGTAGGTGTCTTGGAAGGCAATGTCCGTATCATTCAGATGCGAGCGTTGAAGAAACTGAAAAGTTTCTTTTCGGAGGAAAATGATGGGTGACCGTAAAGAAAGCAAACGATTAGCAAAGGTGTTAAAAGGAGCAGTTGAACCTGCTGAAGATATGCGTGTATTGAAAGATACTGCTGCGCGTATCCAGAAAACTGCTGCGCTTTATGAGCCCACCGAGGTGGAAGAGATACGCGCTAAAGCCCGTTTGTTGAACAAGATCGATCGCGAGCAAAGAAATGTAACATTTTCCAAGTCACGTCGTTATAAACAGCAAATCACATTGAAACCACAAAGGAGATTTGCTATGTCGTGGATATTTGTTGCTGTGACACTAATGACTTTGGCAGGCGGAGCGGGAACGGTGTATGCCTCCAGTGATTCGCTGCCAGGAGATATGCTTTACCCGGTAAAGATCGCTGCTGAAGATATGCGCTTAGCGTTGAGTGATGATGAGGGTGATGTGGATCTGCTGTTGGATTTCATGGATGAGCGCGTAGACGAGATGGACGCACTTGTTCTTGAGGGAGACCTGGAGGGGATCGAGCTGGCGGAAAAAAGCTACAGTAATCATCAAGAGTTATTGACCAGCTTGATGACCAAGATGAAACCGGAGGATCCAGTCGCCGGAGATGCGCTTGAAGCACAAGTGCAGTCTCGTGTTGAAGAACAAGCCCGGCGTATGCTCAACATTCAAGAAGAGGTTGGAGAACGAACACAAACCCAAGAAAAGATCCAGGATCAAACAGCGACTCAAACCAAGACCGGTGAAGGCAACGATGCAGGTGGAGAATCTTCCGGGAATGGTGGAGAAGATGGAAATCAAGGGCAGCAGGGACAACAGCAAGGAAACCAGGATCAATCTTCTTCGGCGGGACCGATCTCTGCTACATTGCAAAGTTACTCCATTTCACAAAATGATCGTCTCAGCGTGCATTTTTATCTGGATGCATCCAATCCTGTGAATTTATATGCCCAGGCAAACGGTATTGTTCTGGCATGTTCGACCAAACAGAACCAGGTCGTGTGTGAGGGACCACTTACCCAGACTGGGGCTGTGTTGCTTGAACTTTATGATCTGGACAACGGTACACTGTTGGTAAGTCAATGGATCACAGTTGATGAAAAGGGTAACTCGGGTGAATCCGGCGGCAGTGCTGGAGGAACCGGTGGAAATTCACATTGATCTCGATTAATTAGAATATAGATTATGTTAGAGGAACCAAATCCGGTTCCTCTTTTTATATTGGAAAGGGAGCTATAAAAGCAGTTGACCACCTGACCAATTGTGCATTTTATTGCAATTACCCTACAATGATGAATGTCATACAAAATATGTGATAAAATGCACCCTTAAATTTACCTTAAGGAGGTGGTTGCAAAATACTGATTTTTCATAGTTCGTGAATAACACTAAAGCCAAATGAAGGAGAAAAACATGAGAACACACAAAGTTATGAAGACATTGGCGCTCTTCACACTCCTGGCGATGCTCTTTGTTGCTTGTGCACCTGAAGCAGCTGTTGAAGCTGTACCAGAAGAAGCACCCGCTGAAGAAGTCGTTGAAGAAGCTGCTGAAGAAGCCGCAGAAGCACCTGCAGAAGATGCTGCTGCTACCCCCCTGTGGACCAAAGAATTAAGACAGGCTATTGCCGCCGCTATCGACCGTGAGGTTATTGTTGACCGCGTTTTCGAAGGCCGCAACACACCTGCTTATCACATGGTCCCCGCAGATTATCCCTTCGCCTCTGAACCATTCCTGGATAAGTATGGCATCCGCGATCTGGAACTGGCCAAGGAATTATTTGCCGAAGCTGGTTTCTCTGAAGAGAATCCCTTCGAATTTGACCTCTGGTATCCCCCAGAACACTACGGTACCACTACCGCAGACGTTATGCAGGTCATCAAGGAACAATTGGAAGAGACCGGTATGGTTGTTGTGAACCTGCAAGTTCAGAACTGGGCAGAATATGTAGATGGTTTCGTTGCCGGTGAGGCACCCTTCTTCATGCTGGGCTGGTTCCCGGATTTCACCGATCCTGACACCTGGTTGACCCCCTTCGCCTCCTGCCTGCAGTCACCTGACAATGGTGTGAACTACTGCAATGAAGAAATGGACGCGCTCCTGTCAGCAGCTGCTGGCGAGACCGATCCTGCCGAACGTGAAGCACTCTACCAACAAGTTGCCACACTGTACGCCGAAGATGTTCCTACCATCCCCCTCTTCTGGGAACCCGAATTCGTCACCTATCGTGATGGTGTAGAAGGCGTCACCATTGGTGCACCATTTGAGTTCAACTACAACGTACTCAGCTTCACCGAGGACGCACAACCTGCATCTGGCAGCAAAGACACCATCATCATCGGCACCACCGATGAGGTCAACAGCCTGGATGCCAACGATGCATACGCAACCCACGACTGGGAGATCATCAAGAACACCGGTATGGCACTCTTGAGCTACGTCCCTGGTACCGCAGATTTGATCCCCGGCGCAGCCGCAGATTTCCCTGTGGTCAGCAATGATGGCATGACCTACACCTTCACCCTCAAAGAGGGTTTGACCTTCGCAGACGGAACCCCGCTCACTTCAGCGGATTACGTTTACGCATGGGACCGCTTCAACACGTTGGAGGGTCAGGTTTCTGGTCTTGTACAGGTTTATGTTGAGAGCGTAGAAGCTCCAGATGAACTGACCGTTGTCTATAACTTGAACTACCCCGTTGGTTTCTTCAACGCACTGGCTGCCACTGCACCGTTCGTGGCTGTCAATCCCAATATCTTCCCAATGGATGAATTGGTCTCATTCCCAGAAACACTGGATGGGATCGGTGCCTATCGCATGGTCTCCAACGTTCCTGGTGAACAGTTGGTGCTGGAAGCCAATCCTCTCTATGCTGGTGAGGATGCTGCCATCATCCCGAACGTCATCATCAAGTACTTCGCTGATCCCACAACCATGGGTAACGCGATCGAAAAAGGTGAGATCGACGTCGCATGGCGTACGTTGGGTCCTGTTGAATCAACCCGCTTAGCTGGCATTGAGGGTTTGACCGTAGATAAGGTCAACGCCCCCGCACTGCGCTACATGGTGTTCAACCACACCTACGTGCTGGATGCTGAATAAGAACGAAGTTTAGTATTTGGAGTGAGGGCTAATTGTCCTCACTCCACCTTCCCATTTTGCAATTATTGATTTATTGATCCGCTGTTCGTTCGTAATCTTTATACGCTGGAGTTGTTCGTATGTCCTCTTCATTAAGAAAATATTTAGTTACCCGCATTTTGATGACCATCCCGATGATCTTGATCCTGGTCAGCCTGGTGTTCTTTGTTATGCGGGTGCTGCCTGGCGATCCCATCCGTTCGCAGTTGGGACCACGTGTGAGCGAAGAACAGGCAGATCGCATCCGTGAACGCCTGGGTTTGAATGAACCCATCCTGGTTCAGTATGGACGGTATCTTAAAGATATGGTCACCTTGAATTTTGGCAATGCTCTCACCCGTGGAGAACGTCCCATTCGTGATGAGCTGAGTGAACGCCTGCCTGCCACCCTGGAACTGACCATCCCGGCGATGCTGTTCACCTCAATATTTGGGGTGGGTATGGGTACCATCGCAGCCAAGAACAGGAAGAAACCATCTGATTACATCATTCGCCTGTTCAGCATCTTTGTGTCCTCCATCCCGATCTTCTTCATGGGGCTTATATTCCAGATCATCTTTGGGGTACGTCTGGATTGGCTGCCGCTATCGGGCAGGATGGATCCACTTTTGCTAACTACTTTTGAGGCGAAGACCAATTTTTACTTGATCGACTCTGTTCTCACGCAGAACTGGCCAGCCTTGAAATCTGCTGTGCTGCATTTGATCATGCCCTCCATCACATTGGGACTGGCGCTGACGGGAGTTTTCATCCGCCTTACGCGGGTGAATATGATCGAGATGCTCAAGGCAGACTTCATCACTGCCGGAAAAGCCAGAGGAATTTCTGAGAACAGGCTGGTGTATAAACATGCACTGCGCAATACGTTCATCCCTATCCTGACCCTGATCGGGCTGCAGATGGCGATCTTGATCGCTGGCGCAGTCTTGACGGAAACGACCTTCTCCTGGCCGGGGTTGGGACGTTACCTGGTGGACCGCATTGCATTGCGCGATTACACCGCCGTACAGTCGACCATCGCGGTTTTCGCGTTCTTTGTGGGCATCATCTCATTATTAATGGATATGCTGTATGCCCTGGTTGACCCGCGGATTCGTTACTAGCAACAACATGATAGATTGGAATTTATAAAATGAATGATAAGAATGAGAACCAACAGGTTGAAGTTCCCGAATGGCAGTTGGAACTGGATAAGGTCGGATTATTCCGGCGTATTTTCCTGGCGAGGAAATGGTTTAAAGCTGATTGGTGGTTCGTGGCGATCAGTGCGGCATTGCTGCTGGTTGTAATTACCATCGGTATCTTCCCGCAGTGGTTTGCACCGCACGATCCTCGTGAAGAGGTTGGTCCATCTCTATTGGGCCCGGGAGAGACCACGCCAAGTTTCCATTTGCTGGCGTTGGAAACGAATAATGTCAGTACCTTTGCTGATGTCGCCCAGAAGAACAATAAGATCGGATATATGGTCGGCAGCCAGGCAACACAGGCTATGCGCGATTCTTTGGACCGCTTGAACATTGCTGCCGAAGAAGAGGTATCAGATATCGTATACCGCCCGCGCGGGTTGCGGTTCGAGACCATCGAAGAGGGTTTGGACGCGCTGGTAAATGGTGAGGTTGATAGTTTCCTGACCTCAGAAGAGGAATTGAACGGGGCGCTTGATAATTATTCTGGGATCGTGGTTGTGGAAGAGATACGCAGCAGCAAGGCAGAATCCTTTGTGCTGGGTACCAACCAGATCGGGCAGGATATTCTCAGCCGTATCATCTGGGGAACGCGTATTGCGCTCATCGTGGGATTATGTTCCGCTTTGATCTCGTTCCTGTTGGGTGTGCCATTGGGCTTGCTCTCCGGGTTTATTGGTGGCCCCCTTGATCGGGTGCTGACCTTGATCATGGATAGTTTGTACACCTTCCCGGGGCTGATCCTGGCTATCGCAATTGCTTCCGTTCTGGGGGCAGGAATGGGCAACATCATCGTGTCCATCGCGGTCATTTATGTCCCGACCTATTATCGCGTGGTGCGCGGACAGACCCTGACGGTGAAGAATGAACTCTATGTGGAAGCAGCGCGCAGCCTGGGAACCAAGATGTGGGATATCCTGCGCAAATATGTATTTCCGAATGTGCTGCCATCGGTGGTGATCATCTTCTCGGTGAATGTAGCGGATGCCATCCTGACCGAGGCGGGCTTGAGCTTCATCGGTTTGGGGCTGCCTCCTGATACTCCCGATTGGGGCATCGACCTGGCGCGCGGGCAGGATTACCTGCGCAGTGCGTGGTGGTTGATCACTTTCCCAGGTGGAATGGTGAGTTTGGTCACATTGGCGTTCAGTATGCTGGGTGAGAGCCTCTCCGAGATCCTCAATCCCAAGCTTTCGGAGATGTAAGATGGAAAAAGAAGTATTAGCAAGGATAAAGGGTCTCTCGGTTGATTATCAAACGCGCATCGGCACGGTGAGTGCGGTTGACAACGTGAGTTTTGATATTCGCAAAGGAGAGATTTTAGGATTAGTTGGTGAAAGCGGGTGTGGAAAAAGCACGCTGGGTAAGGCGCTACTGCGCATGATCGAGCCGCCGGGAAAGATTTCTGGTGGGCAGATCATCTTCGATAACGAAGATATCATGCAGTATGACAAAAAGCAGATGCGAGATTTCCGTGGTCGCAAGGCCAGCATGATCTTCCAGGACCCGATGACCTCATTGAATCCTGTACAACGCATCGATCAGCATCTGGTCGAGACCATCCAGGTGCATGAGTCACAAAGCAGTAAAGAATCTGCGCTGGATAGGGCGAGAAAAATGATCGAGCGTCTGGGGATCGGCAAAGACCGTCTGATCAGCTACCCGCACCAGCTTTCGGGCGGTATGCGGCAGCGCGTGATGACCGGTATTGGTTTGATCTTGAACGCTAACCTGATCGTGGCAGACGAAGCCACCACATCATTAGACGTGATCGTGGAAGCCAAGCTGGCTGACCAGCTGCGCGAGATCCGTGATGAATTTGGGGTCAGCTTGCTGATGATCACCCACAATATCGCCCTGGTTGCGGAAATGGCAGACCGGGTTGCGGTCATGTATGCGGGACACATGGTGGAGATCGGGGACATTTATGATGTCTTTGAGAATCCCAAACATCCGTATACCAAGGGTTTGTTGGCATCTGTTCCCAATATCCAATTCGATGCGAATGAGGAATTGTACAAAATGCCGGGAGAACCGCCCAACCTGACACATCCTCCCAAGGGCTGCCGTTTTCACCCACGCTGTCCGCACGCTATGCCGATCTGTTCTCGTGAAGAACCTGCGTTACGGGCAGTGGACGAGGATTGGCTGGTGCACTGCTGGCTGTATCAAGAGCATGCAGCTGATTGATCTGTCAGGGAATGAGAATTGAGAGAGAATCTATGAACACGAATCTATTGGAACTACAGAACATCAAGAAATATTTCCCGGTTCAAAAAAGCTTGCTTGACCAGATCTTTGCCGGGCGGGTGGATTATGTGAAAGCTGTGGATGATGTTTCCATCGCCATCAAAAAAGGGGAAGCTTTTGGACTGGCTGGAGAGAGCGGCAGCGGAAAGACCACCATCGGTCGTTTGGCGATCGGTTTGGAAAGCCTGACGGAAGGGAAAGCCATTTTCAACGGGCAAGACCTATCCGCGTTGAGCAGCGAAGAGCTGCGTAAACTGCGCCGAAAAATGCAGGTCATCTTCCAGGATCCCATGGCATCTTTGAACCCGCGCATGACGCTGGGAAATGCTGTGATGCAGGGTCTACTGATCCATTATCCTGAAAAAGCTGCCGAACACCGCGACATGGTGGTCAGCATGTTCGAGAAAGTTGGCTTGACCCCGGCGAATTTTTATTTTAATAAGTATCCTCACCAGATATCAGGCGGGCAGCGCCAGAGAGTGGTGATCGCGCGTGCGCTCATCACGCGTCCAGAGCTGATCCTGGCGGACGAGCCGGTTGCGATGGCGGACGTGAGCGTGCGGGCTTTGCTGCTGGACCTGATGGTGCAATTGAAGAAGGAGTTCGACCTAACCTATCTGTATATCTCACATGACCTGGCGACTGCGAAATATATTTGCGATCGCATCGGGGTGCTGTACCTGGGTAGACTGGCAGAGGTGGCGGATGTGAAGAGTGTGTATACCAAACCGCTGCATCCCTATACGAGAGCCCTACTGGCGGCTGTGCCGGTTCCCGACCCACGCAAAAGACGCACGGAGGTGATGCCGGAGGGCGAGATACCCAACCCGATCAACCCACCGACGGGCTGCCGCTTCCATCCCCGCTGCCCAATAGCGCGCCCTGACTGTGCTCAGATCGAACCGCAGCTGCAGGAACTGGAGAAAGGGCATTTTGTAGCGTGTAGGTACGCGAAAGAGGAATATCTTTCATAGGAATAAGATCAAGGCTCCCTAGCTTACAGGGAGCCTTTTCAATAAATAATGTAATATGGATTAGCGAAATGGGGGAATTACATGGAAATCGATCTTCTCTGGTTCTTTATTCGCTCTGGTGAGCATGCGCCATAGGATACTGGCGGAAGAGGAGTAGCGGTAGATCTTCCCCGACCTGCATTTCTTGGGATCGGCTACGATCTTTGCTAATTTTTGAGCTGGCAAGATGGGATCGACCGCCAGCATCTTCACGATCTTGGGATACACGCGCAGACGTTCCTGGAACCCGTCAATGACATCAATGGAACGAATGAGGTCGGTGAGCATCATGCCGGGTTGGTAGGCGGCGATACGGACCTGCTTGTGCTCCTAGTTTTCTTTTGCCAGAGCCATAGTGAATACCCGCGACCAGCTCTTGCTGGAGCCATAGGCGTTTTGGTATGGAGCGGGGCGTTTGTAACCTGCACCAAGAATATTGATGATTGTGCCTTGCGACAGCTGATGGAAATGATGCAGCGCGGTGATCGAGCCATAGTAAGTGCCCAGAATGTTCGTTTCGCATACGCGCTGGAGGAGGGATGGGTCTGTCTGGTAGGTGCCGCCATAGGGACCGCTGATGCCGGCATTGTTGATCCAGACCTGGTAGGAACCAAATTCTTTTATGGTGTGTTGTGATAATGTTTCTACAGCACTCAGATCTGACACATCGCAGACGGAAGCGCTCACGGTGCCGAGGGGTGTTAGCGCTGAAAGCGCTGGCTGTAAGTTCTTTTGAGAGCGGGAGGCGATGACAACTTGATGTCCCTGAAGCAGGAAAGCTTTTGCTAGTGCTAGCCCGAATCCGCGCGAGCCACCGGTGATGACCACTGTTTGTTTCATATTCCATCTACCTTTCTACTAAAAAAGGATCCATTAAGCGGATGCAGAAGATCATTGTGCACTTAATTCCTCGATGATCGTTTTAAGCGCCTGAGCGCATGATTCCAGTTTCGTAATGTCAACCAATTCGGGTTTATCTTTGGGTGTATGCGTGATCTCGGTTGAGAGGTGCATGAATTGTTGTGAGGTGAGTGCCATGGCAGGAATACCGCTTTGGATGAAAATGGAGTGATCGCCCTGGTACCAGGCATCTCCTGGGATGAACTCAGCGTTTTGTTCAAAGATCGCGTTGGCTTTTTGCTGGATTTCTGCTGGGCAGTTATAGAAGGAATAGGCTGTTTTGGCTTCTCGATAGCCGACCGCGTCCATGTTGATATTGAGCAAAATGGAGGATTCTTTGCCCTGGATGGAGCGCAGGTATTCTATTTCTCCTGCTGCACTGTAATGGTCTTCTCCATTGAGAGCGACCAGTTCGATATGGTATGGTCCAGCGTAGGAGGAAAGCATTTCGGCAAGGAGGAGCAGGATGACCACGCCGGTGGCGTTGTCCAGCGCGCCGGGTGTATCGTCCTTGGCATCCAGGTGTGCGGTCAGGACGATCTTCTTTCCACGCGGATCGCCGGCTGTGGCGATGATATTCTCCCCATGCGAGGGGATGCGTTCGGAATGGATATGCAGCGATGCAGGCTTCCCCACGTGTTTAGTGAGCTGCACGCCATCCACATCCTTGAGGTAGGCATTTGGGATGTGGAAATCACCGTCCTCGACGAGCGGGAAAGGGTACATACCGCCGGCCAACTCTGGGTTGCGCCCGGTGGCAGCCAGGATCGCGGCGGGCTGTTTCTGCTCAAGAAGTGCCACCAACTGCTGGTGATGTTCGGGATTGTAGAATGGGAACTGCTTGGGCATGAGCTGTTCCTGGCAGAGCTCGTCCTGCAAGAGCAGGATCTTGCCATGTGCATCCAGATTCTTCAGCTCTTGCACGCTGCGAGCTTTTACCAACTCAGCTGTGATCTGGCATCCCAGGCTGTAGGGACCGCTGTGGATGGGAATCTCCTCGTTCGCGATATGTAAAGTGGCACCCTGATCCTGCCAGTCGATGCAATCGAAGGGCTGGGTGTCAACCTGCAGCCCTGCTGCCTGCATACTTTCGCGGATGTAAGTGGCGGCCTGCTGATTACCGGATGAACCGACGCGACGGGTGGGGAGGGTGTTGCAGAGGAAATTAAGATGACTGTTGGCAGAAGGAAATGTCTTGTCCATGGCTTTTCCTTTTCGATATGTTTTGACAATCTTTTGGTATCAATCATTGATTGAAAGAGGATGAGATAACAATCAATAGTTTATTTTAACTAAAAAAGGGACAAAGAAAATATACTGGTACGGAAAAAGAAACAAGGCAGCTCATTTAGTGCTGCCTTGTTTCCATCAAGGAGAAACGTAAGGATCAATCTATTTCGACCACCAGCCCTACACCGGCTTCTTTGACCGGGTTGGCTTGTGCCATTTGAAGGGTGCAAGCCAGGTCTGTATCGTGGCAGATATAGAAATTGTCGATCTTTTCGTGGCGAAGATAGTCACACGTTTTTCCCATCTGATGGTCAGAAACTTCATCTGAGCGCAGGTGAGAACCGCCGAGATAGGTGTTGACGTGGGTGGCGCCGGTTAACTTCTTGGCATATTCCATGATATTGCAGATGCCGTAGTGGGCGCAGGCGGTGAAAACACTGACCTCTTTGCCATTCTTGTGGCGATAAGCCAGTTGGGTATCCTCAATGACGTAATCATCGACCCATTCGCCATCTTTGAATTTCTTGGGGGATTGCGGGAATTCACGTTCGAAGTCGTTGGTGATCTCAGTGATGCCCATGTACACCAGGTTTTTTGTCAACCATAGTGGTTCCGAGACAAAACGTACATCGAAGTATTTTTCCAGGTTTTCCATGCTCACGTCCATGCCCAGGTCACAATTCCACTCGAACTGGTATTTTTTGAGCATGATATCCTCATGCGCCATGAGAAGGATGGGTTTACGTGCCATGGCATTGTCACGATAATACTGTAGGAGGTATTTTAAACCTCCGCAATGGTCGTAGTGACCATGGGATACGATGACGTAATCTGCCTGTCGAAGGTCAATATTGAGGGCTTCTGCGTTTTGGATGAATTTATCCGAATAACCCATATCGTAAAGGACTTTGACATGTTCATCTTCTAACCATGCTGAATAACCGTGCTCGGCATTGTAGAACTTGTTGAACATGCTGTGATTTTCAAGAAGAACTGTAGCTTTCATCGAAGCATCTCCTAATTGAGTAATTCGCTGCGAAAACTGATTTTGTTTTGCAGCGTGAAATCCTAGCAGAAATATTTTTTTATCAGGTCAGGTGACCGATGTTGGATTGTGTTGGCTGCCTCCTCTGCTAGGCTGACTCCAGGGTGACTTGTTCAAGCACCTGGTAAATATTATTGATATGCGATTGCATTCGGATTCTAGCTAATTCGGGATCACGGGCCTTGATGGCCTTGTAAATATTCTCGTGAAAATTAATGGACTGATCGATGATGCTCTGATCAAGACAGTAGCCTGCGTAGGCACTGTTCTCATATTCATTGGTGACCGCGATGAGGGTGTTCTTGAGCAGTGGATTTCCCGACGCGGCTGCTATCTGGGAGTGGAATTTCAAGTCCAGCTTGGTGAGTGCGTCAATATCGTGTTCTTCTCCCTTGACGCGCATTTCATCGATGATGTCGGCCAGCTGTTGAATAGATTCGTCATCGGCGCGCATTGCAGCCAACTGTGCGCATTGGGTTTCCAGCATGCTGCGGAATTCATAGATATACTGCAGCTCTGATTTTTTGAACATGTAATTGAGCGGTACTGAGGAGATGATCTGTGCATTGTTATTGACCTTGGTGCCGGCCTTGGTGCGGGTGATGAAACCCATCGCCATAAGCGCGGTATAGGTTTCGCGCAGTGTGGAGCGGCTTACACCGAGTTGTTTGCACATTTCATTCTCGTTGGGGAAGGTGAACCCCGGTTTGAGGGTTCCATCTGTGATCATGTCCATCATTTTTTCTAGCAAGGTATAGGAGAGGCTTTTCCTGGTAATACTGCCAAGCGTGCTGAATAGATCATTTGTCATGCGTTGTTTTAATAATTTTTCTGTGTTGCTATTTGGCATACCTTCTCCTGATGTGAACCGTGCGGATTGGTAAATAATTTAAGAAAACCCGCAACAGATAAATTCTGGTTTACCTATCATAACATATTATATGTTAAGTAGCCAGACAAGC
>NPIF01000430.1_pt1 | contig 22693 bp, 16 predicted proteins | sample 8637461 | NCBI WGS metagenome assembly NPIF01 (sample SAMN07420641, study PRJNA396082) | bioreactor metagenome | isolation source: sample BR12 brine-fed electro-methanogenic bioreactor BR | place: Japan: Kochi | collected 2016-12-09
TATAATTTATACGGATTCAGGTATAAGAAAATATAATATAATTTTTAAGAATAAAGCTGCCCAAAAGGCAGCTTTATCATTGATTATTCTATTGTCTAACTTATTATTATCTATATTTCTTCAGTTTCTAATTTTAGGTTCTTCTTTTTAGCCTTAAATTTTGTTAAATCCATTTCTGATAAGAAGATAGTTGATAGAATTAATACTCCACCAATTAAAAGATTAAAGGTAAATGGTTCAATTCTAAATAGTACTGAGAATAGAGATCCAAATAATGATTCAGTTGAAAGTATCATTGCTGCTTTTGCTGATGTGGTATGTCTTTGTGAGAAAGTTTGAATAAAATAACAAACACAGGTACATACTACTCCTAAATATAGTACTGATAAAATCCCAAGTTTATAATCTGTAATTGTTACTTCAAATCCTTCAAATATTCCAAATACAAGAAACGCAAGTATTGAAGCTGCTATCATCTGTAAAAATGTCATTTTAATTACATCTACTTTCTTAGATACTATATCTAAATAAGAAATATGTAGAGCAAAAAAGAAGGCACAAAGAAGTGTTAAACTATCTCCATAAGATAAACTTATTCCATTCTCAGGAGAGTATGATAATATTGTTACTCCTAAAAATGTAAAGAATGGAAGAAAAAAGTATTTTTTCTTTGGTCTTTTCTTAAACAAAAACATAGTAATAAAGGGAACCATTATTACATATGTTGCAGTAATAAATGCATTATTAGAAGGGGTAGTATATTTTAGTCCTATTGTTTGAGAATAGAATGCTATAAATAATAGAGTACCTGCAGTTAATCCATATATTGCTTCTTGTTTTGTTATTGTTTTGATTTTCTTAAAAAATACTAAAAAAAGTATTATACTCGCTATTGAAAAACGAGATAGCAAAATAAGTGATGCACTCATATTACTATCTATCGCATATTGGCTAAATACAAAGCCACTTCCCCATAATATAGCAGTTAAAACCAATGTTAAATCGGCAACTGTTGATTTCATTTATTTACCCCGCTTATCTACAAAGCTTTCTCTTACAACTAAATTCACTGGAATATTTATAGTTATTCCTCTATCTCTCTTTAATAGCATCCTCTCAAATGCTATACGAGCAGCCATTTGTCCCATTGTTTTTGTATGTATCTTCATTGTTGTCAAAGATGGACTAATATATTGAGCTTCAGGAACATCATTACAACTAATTATTGATAAATCTTCAGGAACCTTTATTCCACCTTCTTTCATTGCTTTTAATACGCCTATTGCCATTGTATCATTTTCAACAAAGAAAGCTTCAGGAATATTTCCTTTTTCAATTGCTATTTTTGCTTGATTATAACCTTCATTAATGGTGGTCTCTTGAGATACAAACACATATTTTTCTTCAAAAAGATCTTTTTGCTTTAATATTTTAGTAAAATATTTTTCTCTAGCATCTTGGTGATATACTTTTGTTTCATTATTCATATTTTGAGAACCAATAAAACCAATTTTAGTAAAACCATTATCTAAGATATAATTTATTACTTTATTCATTAGTTTTTCCCAATCTATTATGATGAAATCAGCTTCGCCATCACTGTTACTATGGAAATCTACCATTATCAGTGGTTTATTTAGCTTTTTTACTTTTTCTCTAATAGATGTAGTCCAAAAAGAGCCAGATCCAATTACTACTATTGAAGAATGTTCTTCTAAATCAAGATTATAATTTGATTCAGTATAATAGTATTCCTTCATTTCTAAGCCTAATAATAAACATTCAGCCTTAAAATTACTTCTTATAGATAAATAATAAGGATCTTCTATTTCATCCATTTGATTATAAAGAAGTATTAATCCAACACTTCCGGGTTTTTCAAACATTGTTTTGCTATTATTTTCTTTCGGTGCTTCACTTATTGGATAATTTAATTCTTCAGCTATTTGCAATATCCTTTGTCTATTTTCTAAAGATATTGAAAATGATGGATCGTGATGTATAACACGAGAAACTGTTGAAATTGATACGTTTGCTTTTTCTGCTATGTCTTTTAATCGTGCCATATTTTTGCCCCTCTTTCCCATATATTAGTTTAGTTATTTTTTATTGTCAAGATTAAGTTTTCCTAAAATATTTTTAAATTTTACTAAAATTTCTTTACTTTTAGAAAAACATATGTAATACTCAAATTACAGTTAAGATTTATAACAATTTTATACATTTAGGAGGAAAGTTATGAAAAAACTTAAAACTGTTGTGATTATATTAACAATATTAGCATCTATTTCAATGCCAATATTTAGTAGTGGACAAAATGAAAGTAGTCAAGAAGATTTATCTTATACCGTTTGGATCCCTGGAGATGAAGCTGAATACGGTTTCTATTTTGATGCATTAGCATCTTTCAAAGAAAAAATGGAAAAAGAGGGTAAAAGTTTTGATTATACAATCGAGCAACAACCTTGGGGAGATTATTGGACAAAACTTCCATTAGAAGTAAATAATAAAAGAGGTCCAGATTTATTCTTAACTCATCCAGCTTATGATGAAAACTTAAGAGGTATCTCAAAAGAATTAACTTTAAGTGATAGTGAAAAAGCAAAGTTTGAAGTTACTGATGTTTATTTAGGAGAAGGTGGAGAACCTGTTTATATCCCTACTACTTTCGTAAGTAAAGTTATGTATGTTAATAGAGCTTTAGCTCCTAACTTTAATACTGCTAACTGTGATACTTGGGAAGGTTTTGTTGATGAATTAGTAAAACTAAAAGCAACTTTAGCTGAAGGTATTATTCCTTTCCAATATTCTTTCCACATGTTATATGATTTACGCTACAATGAAGGCCAAACATTTACTGATGCTAATGGTAAACCTATGTTAGATGATACTGGTTTTGATTTCCTAAAAGAATTAGAAGACAAAGGAGTATGTAACTTTGTTGCTAGAGGCGGCACTGAAGATGAATTAAATAATGCTACTGCAGCTGTTGTTTATGGAGAACCTTGGATGGAATTCTGGGCATCTGATAAAGTAAAAGATGATATTGAAGCTTTCCCTGTTCCTGGTAAACACACTACTAAAGCTCTAGAACTTTCTTTCGGTATCAACAAAAATGTTTCTGGTGTTAAATATGAAATGTTAAATGACTATGTTAAATTTATGCTAATGGATGAAGATACAATTACTGCTATTGTTAAAGGTAGTTCAGGAACTCCTAACCTTAAGGGATTAAAAGTTCAATATGAAGCTGGTACCGCTGGAGCTGCTAACGTTGCAACAGCAGATGCTCTTTTATTCTTACCATCTCAACCTTTTGAAGTTGTTGTTAAAAACTTAATGGCAGACTGGGAAGGTCTTGGTAGCACAAAATCTAGAGCAGAAACTGTTAAAAATGCTAATTTTGCTGCAAGTCAAATTGATCTTGATGTAATCAAAGTTCAAGAAGATGCTTATAGAAATAATTTATAAAATATATTTATTAGGTGCTCCATTAACTAATGGAGCCCTATTTTAGAATAAAGGCTGTACATTTATGAAAAAAATTAGTTCTTTGCAAAAACAAGATAACAGAAGTTTATTTTTTATTATTGGAATTACTGTTCTTGTATTATATTATGCAATTTTATTTATCTATCCCCTTGCTACTGCAATTATAAGAAGTTTCTATGATTGGAATCCTCTCAAAGGAACCTTAAAATTTACAGGTGTTAAAAATTATATTAACTTATTTAAAAATCCATTATTTGGAATTTCTTTAAAAAACACCATTATCTTCACAGTATTAGCTGTAATTGGAAGAGTAATTATTAGTTTGTTAATCTCTCTTGGATTAGTTTCAATTACAAAAGGTAGAAGCTTTTTACGTAGTACATATTTTCTACCTGTTATAATGCCAATTGTAGCTGTATCAATTATATGGATTTGGGTTTATCATCCTCAATCGGGTTTATTAAATATGTTCTTAGACATGTTTGGCCTTCCAAATCAACTATTTTTAAAGTCTCCTAATCAAGCTCTTTATTCGGTTGTAATAATGGTTATTTGGAAAGATGTTGGATACTCTGTTATTATATTTACCGCAGGACTTCTTGGTGTTCCTCAAAATTTAAAAGAAGCAACTTGGATTGATGGTGCAAATAGACGTCAAACTTTCTTTGCAGTAACACTTCCATCCATTATGCCAACCTTTACTTTTGTTCTTATCACAGCTCTTATTAGTTATTTCCAATCATTTGTTGAAATATTTATTATGACTGGTGGAGGCCCTGGTACTAGTAGTTATGTACTATCATACCTAATTTTCGATCAAGCCTTTAAACAATTTAATTTTGGATATGCATCAGCAAGTTCTGTTGTATTATTCACTCTTATTACTATTATTACAGTCATTCAACTAAAAGTATTAAATGGAGGAAATAAAGAATGAGAAAACCTAATCAATTAAGTAGAAGTGCTGAATTCTTTATCTACATTATGTTAATAATAGCGGCTCTTGTATCCCTTATTCCTTTTATTTGGTTAATTGCTTCAACTTTTAAAGATAATCAAGAAATTGTAGGGGTTCCTGCAACATTTTTTCCTAATAAAATAACATTTGAACATTATCTTTATATTGTTGGAAAGTTCCATATAGGCTCCTATTTCTTTAACTCACTATATTTAGCTGTTGTTAGAACAACCGTAGGTGTTTATACTAGTGTTTATTTAGGCTATATCTTTGCTAAATTTGAATTTAGATTTAAAAAGCCAATTTATTCAATGATTGTATTTACAATGACGGTTCCAGCTCTTGTTACAATGATTCCAACTTACGATATGGCAAATAAAGTTAATTTAATTGACTCATGGTGGGCAATAATCTTACCAGCTGTTGTTGTTTCCTTTGGTATCTTTATGATGAGAATGTATATTACAACAGCTGTACCTAATCCATTACTTGATGCTGCAAAAATTGATGGAGCTAATCAATTCTTTATTTTCCATAAAGTAGTATTACCATTATCTGTTAATATGATTTCTGCTCTTGCTATCTTCCAATTCTTAGGTAGCTGGAATGATTTCTTATGGCCTTATCTTGTATTAAATAACCAAAAGAAATTCCCTCTATCAGTTGCTCTTCAAATGATGGTTGGACAAAACAATACTAATTATGGTGCTCTATTCGTTGCAACTTTATTAACAATAGTTCCAATCTTAATTGTTTATTGGATTCTACAAAATAGATTCATTGAAGGTGTTTCAATGACTGGCATTAAATAGGGAAAAAGGATAGTAATTTATGATTTTAAATTTAAACAAAATTCCTTTTTCAAGATATGGATCTTACAGTGTTATTCAAATGGGGAATCCTAAAGAAAAAGATATAGATACTTCACTATATTTTAGAGATGTTGGTTCAGGAGACAATTCTCTTGGATATATCTTTAAAATTAATATCTTAAGTGATAATTATGATGTAGTTGCCAATGAAACTCTTCTTTCTGTTAAAGATAAAGAAAGTGGAAAATCTCTTAAAATTATCTTCCCTGATGAAAATCGAGTTAGATTCTTTTCTAATGGATTAAAATTTTCTTTTGAATTTATTTGTGGCTATTATGATCATATCAATAGTTTAGACAACAATTGTTTTGAAATTCATAACTATAGTAATGAAATGAAACTCATGATGAAAGTTCTTGATGGAAATTGTAATGCTAAGCATAGATGGGAAAGAATTCACTCCACAGAAGGTATATTCTCATTCAGTGGTGATTTTATTGATGTTGATATCGAAAGATATCAAACTGTATCTAAAAATATAGAAATGCATCTACCTTTTGAAGAAGAGAGAAATAACGCCTTAAAACATTATGAAAAATATAAAGAAAGTGTATCTAAGGTCAAAGTAGAATCCCTTAATATTGGACGTGATTTAGCTTCCTATATTCTCTACTCTGTAACTGTTCATCCATTAGGACTTCTTAATAAATATGCTATTTATATGAGTAAGAATTGGATGACAAACATTTGGTCATGGGATAATTTATTTAACTCATTAGGCCTTTGTTTATGGAATGAAGAATTAGCTCTAGATCAAATTACAATATTTAATTCAGTACAAGATGAAAGTGGTATTTTACCTGATACTGTTAATAATCTTTATGCTTCCTTTAATTGCTGTAAACCTCCAATTCAAGGTTGGGCGTATATGATGATGAGGGACTTAAATGATTATTTTGCTAAGCCTAAAATTATAAAACAAGTATATAATCAGTTTGTTGGTATAGAAAAATATTGGACTACTTACAGAGTGATTAATGATTTTCCTATCCCTTATTACAATCATGGAAATGATTCTGGTTGGGATAATGCAACTCCTTTTTCAGAAGGTATGCCAGTAACTACTCCTGATTTACCAACTTATTTAATACTTCATTATGAATGTCTTATAAAACTTGCTACCATTTTAAACTTAGATGAAGATGTGAGAACTTATACTTTAAAGAAAAGAGGAACTCTCGATAATCTTATAAAATATTTATGGGATGGAGATAAATTTAGATCTTATCTTCATAGTAAAAAAGAATTCACTACTAATGGTAATTCATTAATTGAATATATGCCAATATTAATTTATAAACATCTTCCAAATGATATAGCAGAAAAACTTTTATCAAAGTTTAAGAGAGAATCTTTTATAACTGATATTGGAATCGCAACAGAAGCAACTGACTCACCTTTCTATGAAACTGAAGGGTATTGGAGAGGACCTTATTGGGCTCCAACTTCTCTGCTTTTTATTGATGCTCTTAAAAAAATCGGAGAAGTAGAATTATCAGAGAAATTAGCTCTCTCTTACTGTGAAAATGCATGTAAATATGGAATGTGTGAAAACTTTGATCCTCTAAGTGGTCAAGGTTTTGATGACCCCGCTTTTGCTTGGACATCAAGCGTGTTTTTGCTTTTAGCAAATAAATATATCTAAAGGAATAATATTATGAAAAAAATTTGGGAAGATCCAACTCAATTACATAAAAATATATATACCCCACATTCATATTTCTTTTCTTATGAATCGTTAGATAAAGCATTAACAAAAGAAAGAGAACTCTCTAAAGGATTTATGTATCTAAGTGGAACTTGGAAAGCTCTTTATTTTGAAAACCCACTTTATTGTAAAGATGAATATATTAAATTAGATACTGATAAAAGCAGCTGGAAGACTTATGAAGTACCCGGTGCTGCTGAACTTCAAGGATTTGGAGAGCTTCAATACACAGATGAAGGTTATCCTTTTCCTATCATCCCTTATGAAGTCCCATCAAATAATCCAACTCTTTTATGCTCTAAACAATTTAGAGTCTCTTTAAAGGATAATAAGACATATATCTTAAGGCTAGATGGAGTTGAAACTTATTATGAGTTATATATAAACTCTAAATATGTTGGATTTAATAAAGGTTCTAGGTTATCTAGAGAATTTGATATTACTAAATATTTAAATGATGGTAATAATGAAATAACTCTTAAAATATTAAAATGGGCTGACTCATCATATATTGAAGATCAAGATATGTGGTGGACTATGGGAATTATCAGAGATGTTTATATTTATGAAAAAGATAGTTTATCAATTGAAGATATAACCATTAGAACAAATCCTATTCTAAATACAAATAATTGGGAACTTGATATTGATATATTACTTTCTAAAGAAATTATTTTTGAAGAGGTTTTACAAGCTAAATTAATTGATGAAGATATTAATATCATCAAAGTTAATAATGTAAATAATGGGAAAAAATACAATATAAAGATGGTAATTGAGAACCCTAATCTTTGGACTAGTGAAACACCTACTCTTTATAATTTAATCATTAAATTAGAAGAAAAAAATACTAATATAATAAGCTATACTCCAATGCACATTGGTTTTAGAAATATTGAAATCGTTGATGGAATTATGTATTTAAATGGTTCATATTTTCAAATGCATGGTGTAAACAGACATGACTTTAATCCATCTAAAGGTAGAGCTGTAACTATGGATCAAGTAAGAGATGAATTAATTCTTATGAAAGAACATAATATTAATTCCATTCGAACATCTCACTATCCAAATGATCCTCGTTTCTATGAGCTTTGTGATGAGATGGGGTTTATGGTAATTGCTGAAACTGATTTAGAAACTCATGGCTTTATGTTTATGGGAAACATTGGATACCCCTCTAATGATCCATTAATGATTGATGCTTATGCGGACAGAATAACATCCCTTTATCACAATCAAAAAAATAATCCATCCATTATTATATGGTCTCTTGGTAATGAATCAGGTATGGGAGATTGTATAAGAGGTGAAGCTGAAGTACTAAAATCATTAGATTCAAGCAGACCTATCCATTATGAGGAAGATAGAGAAGCTGAAGTTGTTGATATCATTAGCACAATGTATTCTTCTCATGAAAAGATGGATGATTTGGGGGCTAACCCAATAGGGAAACCTAGAATTATCTGTGAATATGCTCATGCTATGGGAAATGGGCCTGGAGGATTAGCTGATTATCAAAAAGTTTTTGATAAATATGATAATATCCAAGGTCACTTTGTTTGGGAATTTTACGATCATGGTATCCTATCAACTGATGAAAACGATACCCAATATTATAAATATGGTGGAGATTTTAAAGACTATCCTAATAATGGGAATTTCTGTATTGATGGTCTAGTATTACCTGATCTAACACCAAGTCCTGGAATGCTGGAATATAAACAAGTAATATGTCCTGTTCGAGTTTTAAAAGAAGAAAATAATTATTATGTTTATAATTATTATAACTTCTTGGATTTGAATCATATTAAAATTGATTATTCAATAACACGTGATGGTTATGAAATAGAATCAGGTATCATTGATTTTGATAAATCTGTTAAACCTTTAGATAAAATAGAAATTTGTATCCCTAAAGTTAATCTTGAAGAAAACTTTGATTATCACATCAATTTCTTTATTACTCAAAATGAAGAAATTAATCATACTCCTAAAGGATTACAATTGGGTCAATTCCAATTTGAACTTCAAGAAGGTTATGCATATGTGAGCAAAAAGAGTAATTCTACTTTATCTTATGAAGAAAAAGATTTCTCATTATTAATAAAAGGAGATGATTTCTCAGTTGAATTCAATAGTGTTGAAGGAAAATTAAAATCTATTGTTAAGGATAAAATAGAGATACTTGAAAAACCTATTACTCTTGAGTTCTATAGACCAATTATTGATAACTTTGTTGATTATGCTAAAAAGAATTGGAAACCTAAATATATTGATATATTACAAGAACATGTTAAACATATAGATTATCAAACTGATGAAAAAAAATGTGTTATTGTAGTAGAAACAATTATAGCTCCACCTGTATTTAAGTTTGGGTATATTTGTAAATATGAATATGTAATTAGTAATAATGGAGAGATTGAAGTTAAATTATCGGGTAACCCTTATGGTAAATTTGAAGCGTTTTTACCAAAAATTGGATCAAGTTTAGCTATAAGTAAAGAATTTGAAACAGTTAGTTGGTATGGAAGAGGAGAAACAGAATCTTATGAAGATAGTAACTCCTCATCAATAATCAAAAGATGTGAAAGTTTAATTGATAATATGTTTACAAATTATATATTCCCACAAGACAATGGTAATCATCTTGATACTAAAGAAATCACATTTAAGACTAATGATAATCTAGATTTTACAATTTACTCAAAAGATAGTATCAATTTCAGTATTTGGCCATATTCTTTAAAAAAGATTGATAAAGCAAAACATACTAATGAACTATTAGAAGATGGTTTTTATACTCTTAATCTTGATTATAGATTATCAGGATTAGGAAGTAATAGTTGTGGACCTTTAGTTGATGAAAAATATCAAGTTAAATTTGACAAATTCTCATACAATTATACTTTAGTCTTATAGTAATTTAGTCACTCCTAGCCTAGGATTATAAATTTTGAAGTTAAGTTATCTTTTCCTTTTTGTATGATAACTTAACTTTCTTTATTAACTTTTACTAAAGAAAATAATAAATAAATATATGCCGTAATTTTTCTACGGCATATTAACTTTCAAGAAGAACCATGGTATTATTTATTGACCAAGGAGTGTGATATGTTAGAACGTTTTAGTGTAACTAATTTCAAAAACTTTAAAGACAAAATAACTCTTAATCTTAAAGCTGCTAATTATAACTTTAATAATGAAATTGTAAGTAATGAAAAAATATTAAATTTTGCTATGATTTATGGATATAATGCCTGTGGTAAATCAAATTTTATGTTAGCTCTTTTTGATATTGTATATAGTCTTACAGATTTAAATCACACAGAAAGAGGTAATCAAAAAAATATAAATTATCAAAATATTTATAAAAAAAATGAGTTAGTAACATTTGAGTATAAATTTAATTTTAATAATAACATTGTTCAATATAATTATAAAAAAAGAAATATTGATGAAATAGTTTTTGAAGAATTAATAATAAATGATATTACTTATATTTATTTTGATAGAATTAATAATGAAACTTTTGAACAAAATTTCCCTGAATTAACTTCTCTAAATTTAAAATTAGAAAATAATAATTTATCTGCACTAAAATATTTATTTAAAAATACACAATTAGACAAAAATCAAATTGTTTCGAAAACATTCTATTCTTTCATGGATTATATAAACAACATGTTATTATTTTGGAGTTTACAAGATAGACATTATATAGGTTATACAACTGGTTCTGAAGTAATATTAGATACAATTATTAAAAATGATTGGATAGATGAATATAATTTATTTTTAAAAGATTTAAATATCGAAAGGAAAGTTGTAGCAAAAAAATTACCTGATGGAAGCAAATTAGCTTATTATGATTTTGGTAAAGATAATTTATTACCATTAGCATCTAATATGTCTAATGGGGAAGCATCATTATTGTTATTTTTTTATTGGTGGGAAGTATGTAAAAAAGAGAAACATCCTTCACTTCTCTGCATAGATGACTTTGGAGCATTTTATCATATTAATTTGTCAAAGAAACTTGTTGAAAAGTTAAAACAAATGACAAATATTCAAGTTATAATTACTTCTCACAATCCTAATTTAATTAGTAATGAAATTTTAAGACCTGATTCATATTATATAATTGAAGATAATAAAATAAATTCGATAAATAATATGACAGAAAAAGAATTGAGACTAGCTCATAATTTAGAAAGAATGTTTAAAGCAGGTTCATTTAATAATATTGGAGTATAGTTTTTTGAACGATGTAATTTTAATTATTACTGAAGGACTTAAACCAGAACATCAAAAATTAAAAGAGCTGCAAAATATTTTCTTAAATCAAGGAAGAAATATTGTTTTATCACCAGATGTAGGAAATATAGTTAATATGTGTAAGGCATTAAAAGATGATCCTTATATAGATTATTTATCTTGGTTAAAAGAAACTGAATAAACTTAATATAAAGACGAATATCCTAATAGAATTTTCCATAATGGAATTACTCTGATAGAAATGTTATTTTTCATAATTTCTTTATCTTCATCTAATGTAATTATAATTAGTTTTTCACATTTCTTATATTGTTCAAATTCAATTAAAGCTTTTACTTCTCTATCTAATGCTCCCTTATTATCAATGGAAAAACTAACCTGTATAGCTATATTATTTTTAGGTATGAAGAAATCTATTTCATATGAATTATTATTAAAAAAATAAACAAATTCTTTTCCAAATTTTTTAATTAAGTAAATTGCTACAAGGTTTTCTAATAAGGCAGGTTCTTGTTTTGTTATAAATAAATTTAATAATCCAGTATCATAAAAGTAATATTTAGGATTTGTTATTTTATCGCTAAATTTTGAATCAATATTTTTTATATCAAAAATAAGATATGAATCTTTAATCATTTCTAAATATTGAATAATTGTTGATTTTCCTACTTTAACATTGAAACTTTTTATTATATTAGTCAATCTTGAATAAGATATTGGATTTCTAACAGATTCTGCAAGTTTATTTGGAATATACTTTAGAGCAATGGTATTGTTAATATCATTTCTTAAAGCAATATCCCCTAAATATATTTTTTGAAAAATAGTATTTAAATAATTCCTTTTTGCTTTAATAGTAACAATTTCTGGCAACCCACCAAAATTCAAATATTCATCAAAAGCATTTAATATCATAGCTTTTTTCTCAGTCGAATATATATCTAATTTATTATGTGCAATTTTTTTAGATTTTAAGAATTCATAAAATGAATATGGAAAAACTTCATGAATTAGAAATCTTCCTCCAAGAGTAGTTGCAATCTCTTTACTTAACATTTTAGCATTACTTCCTGTGATATATACTAAATATTTAGAATCAACCATTCTTCTTGCAAATTTTTCCCAACCATCAATAATTTGAACCTCATCTAAAAATAAAATTGGTTTTATATTAAATAATTGATAATGAGTTTCAATCAATTTATTAAAATCTTCTACTTGAAAATTTATTAATCTTTCATCTTCAAAATTAATAAATAAAATAGAATCCCATGATGTTTTATGTTTTATTAATTCATGGATTCTTTGATATAGCAAATATGATTTTCCAACTCGTCTTAGACCTACGAAAACATAAGGAATATTCTCTCCTATTGAAAGAGGTCTTTCTGTAAATTCTAAAGATTTAACTAATTCTTTATTTTCAATAATAATTTGTTTAAGTAATTCTTTATCTACCATTATATTCCTTCCTTTTTGTATTATTGTTCCATGTACAAAACAATAATACGATTTTTACGTCTTATAAACAAGACAATTATACTAAGTTATGTACAAATAAACTATAAACAATAAAACCATTATATACAAAATATATTTTTGAAAATTCTTATATATCGGTGTAGAAAACTTTATCTCCATAAACAATGATTAATTATAAAAATAAAAAAGCTATGGCATTTAGCTCAATGAATTTTAAAAATCAATCTATAAGAATTAATAATCACGAAAATATAATATCAGATAATATGATTATTTAGTATTAAAGTCACCATCAATAAGTGCTTAAGTCACCACTTTTAAATTATGCAATAAGTTGTTAAGTCACCATCTAAAAATAAGAATAAGAAAAATTATAAAGAATGAGCTAGTGTACATAGAGAAAATACCTTTGTTAATTTTTTTACGATTATTTAGTTCTAATTGATGAAACAGATTGTGACATTATTAAGGAAAAGATGTACAACAATTAAGAATTGATTCTTCAATAAAAAAGTAATTAGCAATATTTTGAATTACTAATTACTTTCATTATTAATGATTAGATTAATTATTCTTTTTAATTTTAACTGTTTTTATTTCAAAAGGACTAAAGGATAAATTATCATCAACTTCTTCTTCTACAAGATTTACAAATTTTAATGAATTAATATCAAATAAATCGCTATTAAATTTTAATTCACATTCACTTGAAATCCCTATAGTTTCTCTAAATCTAAATACAAGATATGATAAATCATCTTCTGCTAATTTTAGAGTTTCAAGTATTATATTATTAGAATCAATTTCAAATAAATTATTATATAACTCTTTATCACAATAAATTAATGGATTATTAACATATTCAGCTTCTCTCATTAGAGAAGACATTTCGTTAGTTGAAACAAAAACAGAATAAGTAAATTCATGCAGAGCTAAATCTGCTACTTCATCTGGAGCTTTTGGACTTCTAAGAAGAGACACCGATAATTTATTTTTTTCAAAAGAATAGCCATATTTGCAATCTGTGATTAAAGCAATAGCTTTCTCATTATCTCTTTGGCAAATATAATTATGAGCTGGAACTTCAAATTTTGCTCTTTCATGTTCTAAATTTTTAACATTTAATCTTTGATAATATCCAAATGGTATATCACAATCAGTAAAATTAGAATTAATTTTATGATTTATATTAGCTCTTAATATTTTATGATTTTCAATCCAATTTACTTTTGTTTTAAAATCAATTTTAGGGACATCATTATAAATTAAAATTGTTTGCTCTAATGTAGATCCATTGTCAAATTCATAACTAATGATACCATTTTCAAACTTAGTATCAATTATCTTCAAATTAGATAAATTATCGATTTCTATATCCCATGCATCCCAATTATTTGGATAATCCTCTCCAAATTCTAATTCATTTAAACTACCATCAGAAATCTCTCTATCATTAACTTTAAAACTTGTAATTATTCCATTTTCAGAAATTTCTACACTACCCCAATCAAAATATTGAATTCCAACAATAGCAACACGATAGCTTCTTTTTTCTTTAATCTTACTACAATAGGATGGAATATCCCCTTGATTAAATGGAGTTAAGTTTAACAAATAATCTCCATCTTTAATCAATTCTTTCTGAATATTATGTAAAATATCTTCTACTTCTTGATAAGTTTTATGTGCTTCTTCATTTACTATTCTAACAGTAGATCCTGGCAAAATGTCATGGAATTGGTTTATTAAAAACAATCTCCAACAATAATCAAGCTTTTCTTTATAAGCTTTAATTTGTTTTTCACTTATTTCGTTTTTAATATAAAAATAAGATATTAAATACTCTATATTGTGAAGTTTCTTATCAAGATTTCTGTGATATTTCTTTGTCTTTGCTTGTGTTGTAAAAGTACCTCTATGTAACTCTAAATATAATTCACCCTCAAAGGTTGGAACATCTTCACTAAATATATTATTTAAAGCATTAGACATAGTCTCCCAATGATTTTTTGGAAGCCCTTGCAAATCATGTTGTCTTTTTATCAATTCAAGATCTTCATATCGAACTCCACCACCACCATCACCTTCACCAATTGGACGAAGAAGAGAAGATTGGACATCTTTATTAGTAATCTGATTCCACATATTCACATTTTCAACAGGTTCTTGTGTGCCTTCATAGGCTCCTTGAATCATATGGGCTTTAACAACCGAACCATCTATTCCTTTCCAATTAAAAAGATCTAGGGGATGTTTTGTTGTATCATTCCAACCTAATTTACTTGTTACAATATATTTTATTCCAGATTTTTTTAATATTTGAGGTAGGGATGCCATATAACCAAAAGAATCAGGTACATAGAAAGTATCACCTTGATAATGATTAAATAATTTATCAGTAATCTTTCTACTATAAATGATATTTCTTATTAAACCTTCTCCACTTGAAAGCATACAATCAGGCTCTACAAGACCAACACCGTTTGGTTCAAATTGTCCCTTTTTAAAGTTATTTAATAAATCTTCGTAGATTTCAGGATATAATTCTTTTACTTGTTCAATAATTAAAGGTTGAGAGAACATAAATTTAAAACTTGAATCACTATTCATTAAGAAATTCATTTCACTAAAAGTTCTAGATGCTTTACGAATAGTCTCTTTTATTGGCCACAACCATGCATAATCTAAATGAGCACTTCCAATGCTAAAAATAGTTGGAGAGAGTGTCCCATTTTTTAACGCAAGTAAATGTTTAATTTTATCATTTACTTCTTTAGCTTCTTTTTCTTGAAGAACTATATCATCATTTGAAATATGGATATTAATCAAATTCTTATGCAAAGTTGATAATATTGTTTGATACAATAAACTATTAGGATCTAAAGTTTTACAAAGTTCATATAATACATAAACATCATAATAGAGATTATAACTATTCTCATTCTTAATTATAATTTTTGCTCTTTTTAAAATAAGAGGATAATCTTTTACTCTTTTTGCAACTGTAACTAATACTCGATCACTTTCTTTTGGATGATAACCAGGGAATTTATAACCACACCAAATACAAATGCTTATAGTAATACTTTTACCTCTATAATCATCTAATGGGACAATATCATGAAAAGGATTTAATGCATAAAAATTTTCATTATCATTAATTATGACAAGTGAATCTGTTTGTAAATCTAAATTAAAGAATATATTTTTCTCATCGGGTACCTCAAAAGTTGTTTGAAACCATACATCCTCATTATCTCTTCCATAAAAATTAGGAGTAGTAACTATCTCCCATTCTAAACCGTCTTTTGGAAGTCTATAATATTTAAAATTTGGACATATTGCTTTCTTAAATTCATCTATAGCAAAAGCTGTTTTATATTTTCTCTGCTTTAATATATTAAGATAAGTTTCTATTCTAGCTTTTGATTTTAAATCATACATTAATTAATCCTCTCAAGAGCTGTTGTTAAATCTTCAATTAATAAATTGACATCTTCAATTCCTACATGAATTCTAATTAAAGAAATTCTATCATCAGGAATTAAATCATTATCATCAAATTTAACTGCTGCGGGAAATACTAATGATTCATATCCTCCCCAACTAACAGCTTTCTTAAAATATTTTAAACTATTAGTAAAGTTCTTTACATCATCTAAATTTCTTGTTTTTAATCTAAAAGAAAAAAGTCCACTCCCGCCTTTCATTTGCTCTTTTGCTAAATCATATTGATTAAATGATTCTAAAAATGGGTATAATACACTTTCAATCTTTTCACTTTTTTCTAAAAATTGAGCAACTTTTAAAGCATTATTATAATGATAAGGCATTCTAATATGAAGTGTTCTTAAATTTCTCATAATTAACCAAGCTTGAATGGCTGTAGGAGTTGGACCTAGAGGTTGAAATTCAGTTTCAAAAATATTATCAACTATTTCGTTTGATCCCATAATAACACCTGCTATTATATCAGAATTTCCACCAATATATTTTGATGCTGAATGAACAACAATATCAATTCCATAACTAATAGGATTTTGAAAAAATGGAGTTGCCCAAGTATTATCAATTATTGTTTTAATATCATATTTTTTAGCTAAAGTAGCTACTTCTTTTAGATTTTGTAATTTAAATGTAAAAGTAGTGGGACTCTCTAAATATATTAATCTAGTATTTTCTTTAATAGCCTCTTCAAATTCTTTAGTATCACAACCATCAACATAAGTAACTGTGACACCAAATCTTTTTAGATAAACATCAAAAAAATATTTGGTCCAAGTATAAGAATCTTTTACAGCAATTATATGATCATTACCTTTTAAACAAGATAGTATTGATAGAGTTATTGCACTCATTCCACTTGTAACAAGTTTTGCTTTTTCAGCACCTTCTAAAGCAGCTAATTTTTCTTCACACAATTTTACTGTAGGATTATTACCTCTACTATATAAATAATGGGTGGTCTCATCAGCTAAAGCATCTCTAAAATCATCATAAGTAGGAAAACAAAAAATTGATGTATTCACTATAGGAGGACTTACTGCATTAAATGGCAAATTTAATTCTCCTTGATGTAATAATATTTCACTAATATTTTTTTCTTTCATTCTTAAGTCCTTAATTATTCTTTTACACTACCTTCAGTTAATCCAGCTACGATATATTTTTGACCGAAACCAAATACTATCATTGTTGGAAGAAGAGCTATTATTATCCCAGCACTCATTACATCCCAAGAAATACCTGCTTTTGATATAAAGGAATTAAGAGCTACAGGAACTGTCATTTTATCATTACTCATTAATAACATTACCGCTAAAAATAATTCATTCCAAATATTTATAAAAGCAAAGCAAAATATTGCTGCCATTCCAGGTAATGTTATAGGAAGTATTACTTTATAAAGTGATTGAATTTGAGTACAACCATCAATCATACAAGCCTCTTCAATACTAGATGGAACTTTATCAAAAAAACTTTTGCTCATAATTGTTGAAAATGCTACAACTGTTGCTACATAAACAAAACTAAGAGAAACTAATGAATCTGTTAATTTTAATTTAGAAAACATTGTAAAAAGAGGCACCATTATTATAAAAGGAGGTATAGTTTGTGAAAAATATAATAGTAACTCTATACCTCTTTTCATTTTTTTATCTTTATATCTTGAAAGTGCAAAGCCACTTAATACTGATATGATCATGGCAGCAAAAGATGAACATATAGCAATTAATAATGAATTTCTAAAATAAATTCCAAAATTACTAAAAGAAAATAATTTCCTATACCCTTCGAAGCTCCATTGCTTAGGAAAATAAACTAAAGGAAAATCATATATATGCTTTGATCCTTTGATACTTGTTACAAAAATCCAATATAACGGAATAATTGCAACTAATAGATAAACAATTAATAATACAGTTCTTATTATACCTCTAAGTAAGGGGTGTCTTTCTCTCATTTAATCATCCTTTCTACTAGTTAGTCTCAAATAAAAAATTGAGTAAATAAATAAAAGTGTCATTATAATCAAACCAATAGCAGAACCTTGTCCATAATCATATTCTTTAAATACTTTATTTATCATTTGAGTTGCTAAAATATTTGTTTTATTAACAGGACCACCATTTGTCATTGCATAAATAATATCTGGCATATTTACTATCCACATAGTTCTAAGCAATAAAGTACTTACAATTGTTGGCTTAATATATGGAATTGTAACTTTAAACAATCTTCTAAAAGCAGAAGCACCATCTATTACTGCAGCTTCATGTAATTCTTTTGGAACTGATTGTAGTGCTGCTAAAATCATTATCCCAAAAAAAGGAATTCCATACCAAACATTAGCGGCAATAACAGACATCATTGCATATTTAGGATTTGACAAAAAACCTATGGGGGAATTAATTAAATTCATTTTCATTAATAAATCATTGATTAATCCAGTAGTTTGTCCATTAAATAACCACGCCCATGTAAGCCCTATTGCAAAACCTGATAAAGCCCAAGTGTAAAATACTAATCCAGAATATATACCTCTTCCTAAGAATGGTTTTTCTAACAACATTGCTAATATAAAGCCTAAAATAAATTGAAGAGCAAGAGAAAATACAACCCACACTATTGTATTAAACAATATTGTTATAAAGCTTATATTTTTATCTGTTATTACATCAATAAAATTCTTAAATCCTATAAAATGAACATTGGTTAAATCAAACATATTATAATTTTGAAATGCCATTACTGCCCCTCTTAAGACAGGAAAATATATAAATAATGACAAAAATAAAAATGCAGGAATTAACATTACATTTTGAGTTTTTTTATCCACTTAATCCTCCATTAAAGTATTTTGGGGAAAAGAATCTTTTCCCCAATTATTAAATTAGTATTTAATATATTCTAGTAACCCCAGTATTCACTCCATTGATTAATTAATTGATCACTTGTGATATTATCTAACAATAGAGATTGCATTGATTGTTCTTCTACTTGTGCCCAACCAGGATATTTAGGTGAATCGAGAGGATATTTTACAAATACATATTTTGAAGTATCAGACATTTCTGTTTGCCATGATTTATAAGCACCTTGTGAGAAATATTCATCATTTTCATATGTTGAAGAATTTATTGGTAATGGACCATAAGCTTTACAGAATTTTGCATTGATTTCTGAACTTAACATATAAGATATAAAATCCCATGCTTCATCTTGATGTTTTGAAGTTGTTGGAATACCTAATCCAGCAAAACCATAATCTAAGTAACATTTACCACTTTTTCCTACAGGCATTGGTACAACAGTATATTGATCAGAATCAAGAGCAGAAGCAACCATTGAAATAGTATCAGGATCTTGTACTAAGAATGGTGTTGTTCCAGCAATAAAAGCATTAACTTGTTCATTAAATCCCCAGTTTAGGCCATCAGATGGAACAGAATCTTTAAACATTTGAACATAAGCTTCTAAACTTTCTTTACCTTGAGCTGTATTATAAGCAAATTCACCATCAGTTGTTTTATAAATATTATTGATATCTATATTATCAATATCTGATAACATTAAAATATCAGAAATTTTAAAAGGAGATCCTTTTCCTCTAAATCCAAAACCATATTGAGCAGGTCCTTTAGATGTAATTTCTTTAGATGCTGCATATAATTCTTCCATTGTTGTAGGAATAGCAATACCATATTTTTCTAAAATATCAGTTCTTACAAATAAACCTTTTACAAAGAAAAATTGAGGAATCATATAAGGTGTGTTATCAACAGTTTTAGCAGCTGTTAATGTTAGAGGTAATAAGTCTGATGTACCTTCCCATTTATCCATATATGAACTTAAATCCACAAGTTTCTTATTATTAACATATTGTTTTACAGTATGGTCTCTAACTTCAATTATATCTAATTCTTGATTACTATTTAACATCATAGTTAATTTATTATCAGCTTGTTCATAAGGTGGTGAAATTAGTTCAATTTCGATATTTGGATTTTGAGCGACATATTCATCAATTAATGCTTGAATTTCAGCTGTTCTTGTTGGACTAGTCATTGTCTCAACAAACGTTAATTTAACTGTTTCTTCTTCACTAGATTCTCCTGCACCTTGTGCAAACATTGGTGTTAATACTAAACCAACGATAAACATAAAACAAAGAACTTTCTTTTTCATTACTTAACTCCTTTTGTTTGGTAATATAAATGGTATTAAATAATAATACCGTTTTCAGTTAATATTTAACCATTAAAAGATACCATTGTCAAACTTTTTTTTATTTTTCGGCACAAATCCCAAAAAACTGATTAATTATTATTGATGCAATAATAAATTGGTATTATAATTATACCAAAAATTATATTAGGACTAGTTATGAATAAAACTGAAAAAACATATAAAGAAATAAAAAACAGACTTATCGAACAATATTGGAAATCAGGAGAAAAAATAACTAGCGAAAGAGATTTATCTTCATTATTCAATGTTAGCAGGGTAACTATAAAAGCTGCAATAAATAAACTAATTGAAGAAGGATATTTAGAATACATTGAAGGGAAAAAAGGCACTTTTGTCACTAATCATTATAAAGAAAACAATAAACCTAAAACTATATGTGTTGCAATTGATAACAAGACTCCAGCTTTTTCATCTTATTTATTAGAAGGAATACATGATACCTTATTAAATAAAGGCTATCATACTCTTTATTTCAACACTCTTTTTAATAAAGAAAATATATTTGAACAAATCAATCAACTAGTAAACGATAATATCGCAGGAGTAATTTTTGCACCTTTAATGGGAGATTATAATGTAGATAATAATTTTAAAATCATTAACTTATTAAAATCAAATAATATTCCTCTTGTTCAAGTAGATAGATATATTACTCAAGATTATGGTAGTTATGTTGGAACTAATAATTTTAAAGCCTATTATAATATAACTAGAAAATTAATAAATAGAGGTTTTAAATCAATCCTTGTTGCAAGCGGTTATCAAACAAGTAGCTCAGATGAAAAAATGGATGGTATTAAAAAAGCCTTAAATGAACATAATAGAACATTTAATTCAATTAATATTAATGAAACAGACTTTGTCTTTTCAAATAAATTTAATCCTGATAATGATACTATTTTAGCTATTAAAAATAGCGATGCAATTATTGGTATTAATCAAAATATCTGTAAAGCAATTAAAAAAATAGATTCAAGTAAATTTATGACCTCTATCGCAGCAAGCAAGGATGAAGTAGAAAACAATATTGCTGCAATTCATCAAATGTATGAAATTGGAAGAGAGTGTGGAAGACTGATCGTAGATTCAATTGAAGAAAATATTAAAATTCAGAAATCAATATTTATTGAAGCACCTATTTATGAACAAAAAAAATAAGTATAATAAACTAATACTTTTATCTAAAACAATAAAAGAGCCTAGTATTAACTAAGCTATTAAATATGAATATTACCCCTATCTATCAATTGATTTAGTATTAAGAGATATGGGATTAATCTTCTAGAACGTTCATCATAGAAAATATTCAAGTTAATTTTACAATAAATTCAAGAGAAGTTTGCCAGTTAAGTCAAACCATGTAAAAATCTATGTGGAATTTGGTTTGTAAGTTTTTATATTTCTTAATTTTTTCAGTATCAAATTTATTCATTTTTTCACTAATCTATTTCACTTCATAAATTACATTTTTTATATTTTCTATAAAATAACTTCATATTTTTAAATGTAAATCTAATTATTTTATATTAAAAATTATCATGTTAAATTAGAAATATATGTTAAACTACATAAAACACTTTATGATTAACAATGTAGATGATAATTTTGAAATAATGCCATTTTCTAACACTAAAAGACTTTCATTATACTTAAGAAATAAATATAAATTTTTTGAAATGATTATTCTTGATAAGCCTTGTATTTTACTACAAATAATAGATGATTCTCCAAATATCAATGAGCTTAAAAAAAATATTGTTACTATCCAAAACACTTTTAATAAACCGATAGTCATATTTTATAAAAAGATCTCCTCATACAGAAGAAAGAGTTTAATTAAAAATAGAATAAGCTTTATAGATGAACAAGGTCAATTTTATCTTCCATTTATTGGATTATTAGTGAATAACAACTCTAATAACTTAGAATTAAATGTTTCAGAAAAAATAGTAAATTATCCAACTATAGATTTAAAATTTACACCTATTACTCAATTGGCTTATTTATATTTTTTATATAATGAACACGCTAATTTAACTAATAATCAATTTGCTAAATTATTTAACACATCCCTTATGAATGCATCTAGAGCATTAAAAGGATTATATGATTATAATCTACTTACTTATCCTGAGTTTTCGCACTTCA